>LUMF01000411.1_pt1 | contig 13735 bp, 16 predicted proteins | sample 729701 | NCBI WGS metagenome assembly LUMF01 (sample SAMN03860270, study PRJNA289734) | marine metagenome | biome: seawater column; feature: ocean; material: water; isolation source: Red Sea water column Station 34 - depth 100m | place: Saudi Arabia: Red Sea | collected 2011-10-15 | depth 100 m | reverse complement strand
CTCCAGTGCTTTTTTTACATGGGATACATTGGTTACATCTCCATACATAAATTCAAAGAATCTACTGCTGGCCAGTGCAATTAAGGCATCACACTGTCCTTTATGGAAATTATCCATGCACCTTACTTTATATCCAGCATTCAATAGGTCTCGGCACAATACGTTACCAACATATCCACCACCACCCGTTACTAATATTGTCATTTATACTCCTCCACATAATCTGAGCAGATTGCATAACAGCCTTCAAGAGAAGACTCTGTGTGCATCTCAGGCTTCATGCATATAGTATTATCTCCAAGCGCGTAGCCGGGATAACTCACTATATATCCGCGATTAGTAATCGTGTAATAATCTTCTTGATGCCAAAAACAATGAATGTCTTCATTTCTCAGCATGCCGTCTAAGGCCGATAAGTTTTTTGCGTGACAAAGAAGAGCGTCATTCATTAAATACTCAAAGCTAATTTTGTGTAATGGAAAGTCATGTCCCAAAAACCACTGTTTACCAACCCGCCACACATCTATTTCTACATTATATCCCTTGTCCAAAACAGCGGCTATGCGGGAGGGGTCGTTCTCCCAAGAGGGATTGGGTCCGCATATATTTCCTCGGTGTGATATTAGTATCATTTTATCTACTCAAAAATATCTCTAGGTCTTCTGGAGTGCCAATTCCCCACATGTTTTCCACGGGGAATATCTTTATCTTTTTTCCGTCTTCTATAGCTTCGTTGAAAACTGGGCATACATAAAATTCATTGTTAACTCTTTTATTTTTAGCAATCATCTGTTCTGCATACTTCACATAATCACTACCTCTGGCCCAGTAGTATATTCCAACAGTGGCATGATTGGAGATAGGTTTCTTTTCAGCGACTTCTGTTACAAAACCGCTCTCATTTACTTTTGCAAAACTCCATTTGGGATGCACAGATTCAAATGTCAGTATTCCCGCATCCACACCGTCAGCCTGCATTGCGTATAGAAATTCATTGCTATCCCAGTCCACGTACTGGTCTGAGTTCGCAATCAGAAGAGGTTGGTCATTATCAATATATTCCTTAGCAAGCAGGGTTGTACACGCTGCTCCTTCAGTGATGCCATCAACCTGTACGATATCACAGCTTGGAGAGATGAGATTTAGCAGGTAGGAAAGGTTATAGTCCTCGTAATGGGACTTCTGTGTGATGAAAACATGCCCCGCGTCTACATTTATGTTGTCTACAACAACCTGAATCATCGGCTTGCTGTTGACTTCAATAAGCGGCTTAGGAAAGGTATACCCAGCCTTTTCAAATCTGGACCCAGCCCCCGCCATTGGAATAAGAACTTTCATATCTCCACCCTGCCATTTTGGTTTGAATAGTTTCTTTTTGTTTGTTTTATTGGCTTTGTCTATCGCTTTTTTTATGCCAACATGCGTCACGTCTTCTAGCCCTCTAACTCCCATTACATGAGCGCCAGACTCATATGCAGCTTTTCGTCCAACATGAGAGTCTTCAACGATTAGGCACTCCTTGGGGTTTACGTTAGCTTTAATCATGCACTTAAGATAAATCTCTGCATGGGGCTTAGGAAATTTTACCTCTTCGTTTGAAAAATACTCGTCGATATGTTCCATGTATCCAGCGCATAATAACATTAATTTTACGCTGTGTCTAATTGAATTGGATGCGCAATAAACCTTGTATCCCTGCTCTTTTAGATTCTTTAATGCTTTGGCTATAGATTTGTGGTCTTTTGCATTAACAGTTTCTTTTATAATATCAGCCGTGCATTCCTGTTTTCTTTGCCATATTTCTTTGTATGCATCTTCCGGCAAGCCCTTTTCTTTAGTTAATATCTCTAGCTTTTTTCTTGTAGGAAGCCCGTCATACATAGAGAGGTGCTCTTCTCTATCGATGACGTATTTTTTATCAATTGTAGCCAGCGCCCTATTGAACGCATGATAATGTATATTTCTAGCTTCTACTAGAACCCCATCCAAATCAAATACGACTAGTTTTATCATGCCTGCTTCTCTAAAACTATAAGTCCATGATTAAAGTCTACATTATAGACTTCCTTCCACTCTGGCGACGAATCCACAAACTCGTTAATCGCTCGCAGTATACCCTCTTCGCCGTTTATATCCCTGCTAAATTTCCCGTGAGAATATGTGTCATGAAAAACTATAAATTTTTTAACTCTTGCGGAGTGTAGTTTTAGCTCATCTCTAACTTGCTGATATGTATGCAGACTGTCTACAAATAGTAGGTCTGTTTCATCTATAACCAAGGTGTCGTCTACTGTGCTTCTCTGTCTGAATTCCCAGTGGCAGGGGTAGTCTTTCATAACCCTAAAATCGTCGATAAAAGGCGGTATATTTATATCAAAACTAATAAGTCTTCCTCGACTTTTTTGAAGACCGGACATGAATGCACAAGTACTAAATCCATCTCTTGTACCAAACTCCGTGACGTGTTTGCATTTAGATGCTAGGTACTCCAACAATGGAAGATGGGCGGATATATCGCTGTATCCGGGCTTGTTCTCATGAAACGCAAAACCTTGTCCGTTTTCAGCAAAATCAAAAGCAGGTGTGTTGTACCTGATTTCTTTAAATGTTTTAAATTCCATCCACCGTTCCTATAGCTGTAACTTGTGTGCCACCTCTGACATGCCAATACACCCTGTTCTCGTCTATGAAACTCACCCCTGCGTTTTTAAATTTGGTTAGTCTGACAGAGGAGTGTGGATTCATTACATATTTGTATTTTACACGAACTCTTTTAGACCATTCAACATCTTCACCTTCGCCCCAGCATAAGGTTTCGTTGAGAGGCTCTTCTTCCATAACCTTCTTTTTTGCCACCCAATAGCCGCCTGATATATACATATGTTTTGTGATGCCATAAGAATATGGAACCATAACACAGCTATGCATATTTCCTACGTTGCAAATGTTGGGGTCGTCCCAAGCAGCCCAATCTCTAAATCTATAACCCCAAGGATGCTGATGTTCGAATGAATTTATTCTGTTCATGCATATATCCCAGTCTTCTTCAAACTGAACAAATTTTTGATACCAGCCCTTGTCCAGCTTAAAATAATCGTGCATGTAGACTATATTATCATGTCTCGCATTCTCTGTTATGATATTTTTCTTTTTTGTAATCCACGCCTTTTTTATTGACTCATCAAAAGGTATGTGGGTTATTCTTTGGTCGTTGTAAAGATTCTCGCCGCCCACCACAATAATCTGGCAATCAGGTATGTTCTCTCTGAGAATTGACCTTACTGCTAACTGCGTCCTAGCGCCGTCGTCGTATGTGATTATACCAAAAGTGAAGTTCATAATTTTACTCTGTAAGTTTAAATGGTATTTCATCATGAGCAGATTTGACATTATCGAAGTTCATAGAATCATAATCAATACGCCAGCCTTTTAAGTATGCGTTGCAAAGCTCTTTTTCATCAGCCCTGAAGCGGTGGCCTCCACGATTGGCAACATTGATGACCTTGTTATAGTCCATACCAACGACGTGACTGTGTGGCAGGGCGCAGAGCAGTCTCCTCTTGGAGAAGAGTCCATGTCTTGCATTAGCAAGCGCTCCCATGAAGCACTCCAGCCTATGTGGAAGCGGGAATTTCTTCCAAGACTCATCTATTCTTGTGTCGCTGTCTAAATCACTGCCGTCTAAGATATCCAGTATATCATCAGTCCTGTAAACCACGCCATCCCAACTAAATGGAAAGGCGTAATCAGTAAAAGCATTGTTGTATTCATGCCAGTCCCACTTGATGAAACCCTCTGTTTCCCGCTCAATTTTTAAAGGCAGTTGTTCCTGTTTGTCTACGTGGTTTTGTATTGATGTGTTTTTACCCAGCCTGAAGCTAAAAGAAAACGTTTCTTCGTCTAGCAGCTTGGTGATATCATCGGAGGATATAGATATCTTCTTAAAGAATACATTGTCATCTACCATAAGGGCAAAGTGTCCATCCCTGTTGGCGTTTAGAAATTCATAGAACTGTTCTGTAAAAACCCCATTAGCTCTTTCTACGTGTGGCCACTTTGTTCTTTCCTCCGACCACTGGACATTTTCCAGTAAGTTTTCTTCCTTGACCTTTTCGTATCCCTCTTTGTAGCAGCCTTCGCTTGAGAAATGCAGTACGGATACGTTGAATAGTTCGGGGCAATTACGATTTAGGCTTTCTAAAAGCAGCCTCAGTTGAGCAGGTCTGTTCTTTGATGTAACGAAGAGTGGTATCATATGTGCCTCCTTGGGCAGGGAGACTGCTCACATTCGCTGAATATGCCCTTATCGTGAATAATTTTGGGCATTACATAATAGGAATTAATGGTATATGGCCCATTATGAAAGTTGTAATTGAGTATGCCGTCTATCGGCCCAACCGGAGGAAGCTCGCATATTATTTCAAGCACTTTTTTCTTTATTATAACTCCATGAAGACCACCAAGAGGATTAGGAGCCGCTCTGACTCTTCCTATAGAAGATAGGCCATCTCGTAGGTATTCTTCTTCAATTGCTCTTCATATCTAGATGTAAAGTATGCATCGTCTTCAAGAAAAAGAACTTCTTGCAGCCCCTCTTCTAAAGCTTTAGCCGCCATGACCTTGTGAGATAAAAAGGCATTGCAGTGATTTGGAGCAGTTTCTTGCCGTCCGTATCCCCAGTTCTCCACGGGGGGATTTGGGTCGTCTATGTAATCGTACTCTTCTTTGGGGAATAGCTCGCCCTTTCCAGCCAGAAATCTATGGAAGTTTATGCCACGACTCTCGCACTGCTCGCGCAATTCTTCCCAGTGCTTTTGTCGTTTGTCTAAACATAGACAATATGCATTTTTAATTTTCATTGACCTTCATCATTCTGTCTACCATGGTCTTGGCCGTTTGTTCACATGTAAGATTTTTTAGTAAATGTTCTCTGAATCTGTATTTTAAATCAAGATACGCAGTATGGTCAAATTTGTCAAAGTCAATACGACCTCTTGATTCCCCGTGCAGAATCTTTGTGGATGGGCCTATATAAGTATCTTGTTCCGAGTTATAGCCCCCCTCTACCCCCGGATACACCCCCGCTAGTTTTTTGGCTTCGATGCACAAATCTTTGGGAAAATTATACAGTGTGTGCTCGGGACATTTCTCTATATTGGTAAAAAATGGAATGCAGTCTGCTGCCATAATTTCGTAATGCCTAAGACAGTCCCAAGCACTAGTTAAGTCTTCCATGTGTCCTTTTTTAGAAGTGAATGCAAAATAGCTTTTGTTATAGTCGTCGTAGTAAGATTTTTCGTCGCTATAGATATAGGTATCTAAGTGTTCGGGGCTTGGAATCAACGGTGCAAAGTCTAAAGTTTTTTCTGGTGGATTTTTTCTCACCTGCTCTAAGGGTATAGAAAAGGTAATCGGAAACGCTTCATTTTTATATTTGTCTGCTAACTCCCTTTTAAAATATATGCATCTTCTAGATATATTTAAATCTACATCTGATTTATCCCAACCGTCAATTAATGCAACTCTTGTAGGTGAATAATGTGTAAGGACCGCATCTAAAAACTGATGAATACCTTTCTTGTTTTCCTCTTTTCCATGGCATGCGCTATGGTGGATAGCCATGACAACAAAATCAAAAAAGTGGTTTTTTAGCTTGGAGCCAATGTCTTCTCTGTCTACCTGTGAGTCATCTTCCAAAAGCCCGTAGCACGTAAACGCCTTGCCCCACAATTTTTCAAAATTCTCTGGCCTCTCCATCCTGTCTCTTTTGTACATAAACCAGAGACGAACTATATCAACAACGTCGTTCCCAAAAACCTTTCTCAACCCATAGAACAGCGTGTCGGACTGGTAATCTAAAGCGTGAGGGCTTTCCAGTGTCTCTGGATTCATTATGGGAACAAATAGTATTTTCATTTAAATTCTAGCTTGACCTCTTGGTGGGGAGATTTTATGTCGCTAAAATCCATGCTTTCTAGGTCCGGTACTTCTCCACTCAGATACTTTGTATTTAGCTCCTCTAAGGTTTCTCCGTGGACTTGGCCAGAAACATTTTCTGATGAACCGACTATATTAATTGGAGTGTTGACCAAGCTGCTCAAATGAAAACATGCCATGATATCCTGCATGTCGTCCCTATACTCATATGCCGCTTTTCCTTCTAATGCGTTGGGTGTGTGAAAATCATATTTAGAAAGAATATTAATAATTTCTTGTGTTCTATAAATATGGCCATCGACAGAAAACGCATAGGAGTAATACCCATCAGGTGATATAAGTGTTCTCCAGTTCCATAAAACATACTTAGAATCTATCATCGCTGTTTGTTGTGGAAACTCACAATGAATACCGCGCCACATATTTTGCATGTAGGTATTTTTACCCAACCTCAGACTCACGGTAAATAGGTCTGGATACTCATCAAAGACGCTACAGATTTTTTCAGCAGAGTCAAAAACTTTCCTGTACACGATGTCATCGTCGGTGAAAAAGCACATGTGGTTGTTGGCTTTTTCAAGAATATCCATCGTATCCTTTTTAAACTGTGATTCTTCTACCCAAGAAACTCTATCCAGCGAAGGAAAATGTTCTTGAGCAATCTCATATCCCCGCTTAAATTCGTCATCTGTATAAGTATAGAGAACAGATATGTCTGAAATATCTGGAAAGTTCTTTTGTATGCTATGAAGCGCAAGGTGAAGCTGGGCTGCTCTATTCTTGCTAAACACTACAGCGGATATCATTTTTAAACCACTTAATTGTTTCTAGTAAACCTTCGTTGAATTCAGTTTTAGCTGAGAACCCAAACTCTTTGGCTCTGCTTACGTCAAGACACCTTCTGGGTTGGCCATCGGGTTTGGAGGAATCAAACACAACATCGCCGGAATACCCCATCAGCGAAGCTATCAGAAGCACCAAGTCCTTTATTTTTATTTCCTGTCCGGTTCCCAAATTAACAGGCTCCGGTTTGTCATAATCCTCCATTGCCAACACAATCCCTTCTGCACAATCTTCTACATATAGAAATTCTCTAGAAGCCTCTCCGGTTCCCCAAGCGGTTATTTCAGAATCCCCTCGGTCAATCGCTTCCTGAACCTTGAGTATTAATGCTGGAATAACATGGCTGGACTGGGGGTCGAAATTGTCTCTTGGCCCATACATATTTACGGGTATAAGAGTTATTCCGTTTAGAGAATATTGTTTTCTGTACGCTTGTAGCATTTCCATCAAAGACTTTTTGGCGACCCCGTATGGCGCGTTGGTTTCTTCAGGATAACCGCTCCACTCTATGACATTCATGCCCATCGACATGTTGTCATAAAAGAATCTACCCGGATTATCTTTGTTGGCTCCAATGCCACCAACTCTAGCCGCTAGATGTAGAACGACTTTTGGATTGTGTCTAATGAATACATGTTCTGTGACAAAAGAATCTGTTAGGTCTACTCCACCCTTGGTTCCCGCCAAAGGGATAACATTTGTGTACCCTCTGTCGCGGAGTGTGTTGCAGACAAAGTGGCCTAAAAACCCTTCGCCGCCAGTTACTAAGATTGCATCGTCTTTATTAATTTTCATGAATCTTCTCCACAACAGACCTGATGCAGTCTTGTGAGCGTGGATATTGTAATCTCCACCCTAACATCTTTAGCTTGGTATTATCGGCTTTTATAACTCTATTGTCGCCCTTCCAGTTTGCTCCCTCACCCATCCATTTAATATCTTTATAAACGCCACATCCTTCCATTACTGCGTGAGCCACTTCTTCTACGGTTATTTGGTCGTTTGGGCAAACGTTAAACGAACCATTAGTATCTGAAAGTCCTAATAGGATAAATGCATTTACAGCATCGTCTATGTTAAGATATGGTTTTGTAGAACCCGGATAGTCACCCAAAGCTTCCAGATAGGGGTTTTTAGAAAAAAGTTTTCTAATAAAATCTTTTACTACCCCATGAGTTAAATTTGGACCAACAGTTGCACATAATCTTAGAGCCGCCCCAGAAATTCTGCCCATCTTAATATAAGACTCAAGTATGCTTTCTGACGTTCTTTTAGTGATTGCGTACAAAGAGGTGGGCTTAGTGACCATGTCTTCTTTATAAAACTCTGGCCCATCATCAACCTCGAACATCCAATCCCCATAAACCGTAATAGATGAAGCCAATACCACCCTACAGCCTTCAGGGGCCGAGTGTATTACCTTGTGGGTAGAGGTAATATTGTCTTGAATTATTTTGTACGGATTGGAATCATCAAGCTTGGTTAGCGGATTTGCCGCAAGATGGAAAATTATATCTGGCTTTGTCTGAGCGCAAATTTTTCCCATGCAGTGGTAGTAATAATTTTCGTAATCAGAACATCCCAAATCACAAGTAAAATGTGTTGTTCTAGGATGCTTGTTTATCACTGGGGTTCGGCTCAAGGTGACGACATCCGAAAAAATGTCGCTCATTAAAACGAGCTTGTCAACCAAGCTACGTCCCATAAAACCGCTAGAGCCAGTGACCAGAACTCTTTTTTTCATTTAGCTTTGGCCTAATAATAGTTGATTCATCGTGTCAGCAGCTATTTCCATGCATTTAAACTGTTCATCTGGGAGGTCAAGTTCTTTGAGCATGCTTGCAATTCTGTGGAAGTAGGTATGCTCAGAAACAACTTTGTTGAAACCCCTGTGTATATACGGTATTCTTTCGTCTGGATATTTTAAATAATGATTTATCAGTTCAAAGAATTCTTCCGGGTTTTTTGCAAACACAATCTCATCTTCTGTGAAGACATCCTCTGCCATAGATTGAACATAGTCTGAAATACAGAAGCCGCCACTAAATAGAACCTTAAACGGTCTTTCTATTATATCATACCCAAAGGCTTGCGAGTGCGGTTCGCTGATATTCGGACAAATTGTGGCAGAGCGGAAGACGTTCTTGACATTTTCGTTTTCGATAAATCCCATGTACTGACACACGGGCCAGTTTTGACCGCCGAATATCTTGACGTTGTAGCGGCCCACTGGATGGCAGAGTGGAACGATGTATCTGTCTAGACTCTTTGCTTTGTAGGGCCAGTAGCCGCCAACAAACGAAACATCGCTCACCAGATGGTCGTACACCGTAGAGTTGTTATACTCAAATACGTCAGCGGCGTGTAGCATGGAGACCGGCTTGATTCCTATGCTCTCCCACTTGTTGTGGGTCTTTTTCATCCAGTTTTCATGGTAGTGGTTATAGACAAAATCTGGCTTACCCGTCTCTTCTTTTAGCTGACCCAGCATGTCGATTTCATCTTGACGAGCCACAAGTACCGGGTACTCGTCAAGGTCGATTTTTTCCTGCTCATTTCCCCAATCTGAAGCCCTGAGAACCACTTTCATGTGTGGTCTGTGTTTGATGCATTTGAATAAAGCCCTATCCATGTTGTATGTCTGCCCAATAAAAATATCAGGCTCAAACTCATCGAACGCATCGAATGTTGATTTTGCGAAAATATCCCAAAGTATCACCTCATAGCCCATTGCCGAGAATACTTTGGCCCAAGCCATTCTTATGTGGTAATGGGCGTGCGGCCCATCGCTAGCAATCATTACCCTCATTGTAAATCCCTGATACCATCCACTTCGTATATCTCCATTCCATCAGGTTCGATGGCTTTTAGAGAGCCATTATTCTTGATAATATTATTTAGAATTTCGAATGTGTACATCTTATTTTTATTTCTGTCCGAACATTCTTTTCTAAACATGTAAAGCTCTTCGCCTGTAAGATAGGCTATCTGCGCCCATTTGTTTGGAAGGCCATAAGCAAATGTCGTGACTTTACCATCTACTACCGTTACGCCTATTTCGTCATCTTTAAACCTCGCGCAAGAGTCTACTATTACGCAGGATTCTTTTCTGTTTATCGCCTGTATTGTTTTGGGATTAAATACTAAATCACCATGTATAATTAAAATGCTGTCTGAGACAGAATTATTCACAGCTAGTCTTAGGCTCTCAACAGTGTTGGTTTCTTGGTATAGCTGATTTTCTACTATTCTAACATATTCTGGTATCTTTCTCATGACTTTATCAGCTTCAAATCCAACACATACAATAATTTCATCTTTTGAAAATACGGTATTTACATTGTGTATGATTTTTTCAATAATAGTTTCTTTTTCATTAACTCTCAATAGGCATTTGGGGCCATAAGATTTCATTCTATAACCGACACCAGCGACAGGAATGATGACACTGGTGAATTGAGGCTTTTGCCTGCCCCCTTTTTTCGTGGGGGCTATGAACCGATTATACCTTTGCATATTGTCTTTGGGCTGTTTTTTCAGCAACCCTACGCCAATTTTGTTCCCATATATCTTTTTGCACCGTAGATGATGAGTTCTCTCCAGTAACTCTAACTAGGGTTAATGACTCTGGGACTATGCACAATACATTCTTGTAATAATCTATTACGACTGAAAGGCTCTTTGTACTCTCTTATTAATTTGTCATTGCTTGTGTCTAAAGTGTCGTAATCCGCATAAACAGCGCCAATTCTTATTGGGTCGTTTTTGAACACAGAAAGCATTCTGCTAATTTTGTTTGGATACATTTCATCGTCAGCATCCAATGTAACATACGAAAAGCTTTTGTCTATAGTTCGCTTTATGGCAACATTTCTAGCCTCGCTTGGTCCGAGCGCCAAGTCTGTTTTAATGCATAAAAATGAGAAGTTGGTGGATGTTGACGCTTCAACAACAAGCAGGCCGTCCTCTTCTATAGTTTCCTTGGGGTTTCCCTTGAGGCATTTACGCTCAATAATATCCCAAGAATCATCTGTTGAACCATTGTCAATAATTGCGACAATAATTGGCCCATGATAGTCCTGTTTAAGAACACTATCTATACAACCGTTGAGATACTTACCGTTGTTATGGTTGGCTATAAGAACTGTTACAACTGGGGGATTCATTAATCCAAATCCTCCCAGTTTAGAATAAGGCTGTCAAATTCCTGCTGCTTGGCAACGTACTTAATTTTATCGTATACAGGTTGTGTGATTGAAAAATCGTTTACATTTTTGCTACCATTCAAATATTTATGCAGGGCGCATAAGACTACCATTCCATCGTAGGATTCCTTTTCTTTAGGCTCAACCATAACCAGTTGACGTAGCTCTACGTTTACAGCCTTGTTTAGCTTAGAAAGCGTGTCTGAAGGTACAACTGAGCCAGCTTTTGCAATCATATAAAAGCCGTTGGTAGCATAGTCTATTGATGCTTCCAGAACAGTCCAAAAATCTTGGTCTTTGTCAACCATAATTCCGCCAACGAAAGTTGTTCCCTCCTCCGATTTATTAAGATAGGAGGTCTGCTCTGCGTAACTGCCAAAAACTTCGTGAAGCTTATGGATAATCTCAAAGTTGTCACGGCTAGAGTTGTTCATCGTTACAACTTTTGTTGCCTCAAAATCATCCTGAGTTGCTATAGACACAAGCGTCTTTTGCAAATCTTCAATCGTGTCGCCTTCGTTAATTGGAACTATAAAGTTTACTCTGACAGAGTTCTCTTTTAGAACACGCTTTTTCTTGTCCTTCCAATACTCAGCCCAATCTTTCTCCCTGTAACAGTTACACATTCGGTGTATCAGATAGAATTCTCTCTCACCGTCCTCTGCTTCTACTATCTCTGCCCCGCGCTCTCGGAACTTCTCTATTCGTCCCAGTTCACACGATACTTGTGTTTTGTCTTCGTATTCAGCAAAGCAACAGAACGCACAGGAGGTGACAACCTCTTCTCCCCTGTAAGTTCCATGTCCGGTGGCAGTCTTTGGCTGGCCTAAATCCGACTCTGTTTCAGAGTTCGTTATCAGGTCTTGTGCTTTAGAATCACTCATGGTCTTTCTGCCTCCACCGAAAATTTAAACCCGTTTATTCTTTTTTTAAGAGTTTTGAGACCTCTTTTTTCTAGTTCCTCAGATACAGTTTGTAACGTAAGCTGATTTAAACGAACGTCCCATTCTTGAGTCTGCTGTCCGTGAAATAAGTTGTTGAGTTCTTGTAGGTCTATAGCGTTTTGAGAGAACATCTTACATACTTCATAAGCATCAGTCCCTCCAATTACTATGGTTCCTTGATGTCTTAGCTTGCTCACCCAGTTATCTATTACTACAGAAATCTCCTGTCTGGGCAGGTAGTCAATGACATCATCAGCGATGATTTCAAAACACTCGGCATTGTCAACGTACTCGTCCAAGTTTCTGATTTCCAAATTCTCAAGAGCGTCGATATTGAGATACCCGCTCTTTTTAGCGCCGCCTATTGTTAGATTTACTTTCATTTGAATCTTCCCGTGTAGGGTATTTTTGATACTAGTCTAAATAACTTGTCCCACTGCTCTATAAACCTATCTTCTGAAAAATCCTCTACGATAGTTTTTCTGGCCGCTTCTCCGAGCTTTTTCGCCAAGTCCTCATCGTTCAGAAGTTGCACAAGCATCTCTTTGAGTTCTTGCTCGTCGTTAGATATAAATCCGTTAACACCGTTTTCTATTATCTCTGGTATCATGCATGTGGCTGTTGTTACTACAGCACATCCACAAGCCATTGCCTCTAAAAGCGAAGTTGGCACAGGAGAGATTGTGGACGTATTAAGAAAAATTCTACTTGTTTGATATGCCTTCACCAACGCATCGAAGCTTTCTGCGGGTCTTGAAAGACCGGGAGTGTCCCCAAGAACGCTAACAGGCAACCCCTTGGTGACATCCTGCCATATTTTAAACCCACAACACCAGTCTCTATTTATCCAGTCATTGACAACAGAAAGAATGTGAACTTCTCTTTCTAGAGAGTCGTCTGGTTTAAAAGAGTTGCTGTCAACACCATGCTTGATGATAAGCGTATCTGATTGTTCTTGCCAATTCCAACCGTCTATGCTGTACTCCGAGATGAACACATTAGCGTCGGCCCGCATATTTCGCAGACTGGTGCGCATCTTTTGGTCCCAAAATGGTATGGGTAACGTATGCTCTAGACTTATCATCGGGAGATGCAGGGTGTCGGCAATTTGGTGCGCGATTTGAAATTGCCCAAACTTGTTTTGAGAGAGAATCAGGTCGATGTCTAAGTTTAGAGGAACCTGTCTTCCCTTCAATGATTCGTCCAACAACACGTAGTTGTCAGGCACCTCTGCATAATCCTCGTTCCAAGTTTTTATACCCGGAGCGTGGTATGCATAGAAGTTGTGTCCAGTTCTGGCAAGAAGCGTTTCGTACCTTTCATGGGTAGGAAAGGTGAGTATATTGAGAGGGCCATCAGGGTCTCTCGTGGACGCTCTAGTTATGGAAGAGATTGGATTAACTGGCATTTTCTAATTCATCTTTTATGATTTGGCCTACTTTCTCGTAGGAGAACTTTTTTACTGCGTTAATTCCGACTTCTTGTAATTCTGTGTAGGATTCTTTATCTGATTTATACATCTCATAAATCCTTCTCATTTCAAGCTGCAATTTTCTGATATCAATTTTTGTCCAGTCCTCATGTCCGGTACATATGTCATTGAATGTTTCTGTCATACCAAAGACAGGCTCTTGGCTTCCCGGTACAAGAGAGCCTCCACCGTTTTTGAGAAAATCGGACATGCCTCCAACGTCTGTGCAGATTGGTGTTTTGCCAAATCCCAGCGCATCAAACGCCGGAATGCACCAAGCCTCGCCATAGCTTGGCATGACAAAACAATCACAAGAAGTATGCAATCTATATATG
>LUMF01000085.1_pt1 | contig 13810 bp, 11 predicted proteins | sample 729701 | NCBI WGS metagenome assembly LUMF01 (sample SAMN03860270, study PRJNA289734) | marine metagenome | biome: seawater column; feature: ocean; material: water; isolation source: Red Sea water column Station 34 - depth 100m | place: Saudi Arabia: Red Sea | collected 2011-10-15 | depth 100 m | reverse complement strand
TAACAGGGTGATGCATGGTATCAGATATTTTAGTATATTCATAAAATCATTATACCACCAACCACGAGGGATGTAACGAGTAATTGTTACGCATATTCTTACTAATTATTGTTTTTTAAAAAAACGATCTTGAAAATTATCAATGCAGTCAAGTACATTATAACTACTAAAAACGTTACTATAGTGTAGCCAAAATGCATTAACAGTAAGATTGAAAGAATTGAACCAATTACCGAGGCACATCCATTAATTCCCCAAGCCCATGGAATACCTTGCTCAAAACTTTTTTTTATCCAAGTTAAGCCCAAGGGAAAGGGCATTCCCATAAAAAAAGATAGCGGTGCAATTGCTAAAAAAGATATAAATAATTTTAGAGTCCAGTTTAAAGAAAAGGATCTTTCAAAAATAGGTGTCAGAAAAAAAACATGAGTGGTTAGCATGACTATAAGTCCTATAATTGCAACATCGATAGTGTGAAAAGAAGTTTTAGTTTTTTGCATTTTTAAATTCAGCTTTTTTGAATATAGTGAACCAATTCCAGCAAAGAACAGTAAAGTCACAAGGATGAAGGCAATGGCATAAAGTGGAAAACCAAAAAATAAAATAAAACGCTGAATCAGCATTATTTCTATAAACATGAAAGACAGACCTATAAGGAAAAAATAGCTTACAATATTTTTTTTTGAGCGGGTTGTATTTAATCCACTATAAGACTTAAGAGGAAGTAAAATAAATAGTAAACTAAACATGAAAGCAATAAAAAATGTAGCAACAAGTATTATGTATCCCCAATCAATCATTGAAACTGTTCCTTGGGATCGCAGTTGCATTAACTCAGGAAAAGAAGACCATTTGAAAAAATTAAAAAAGAAGGGCTGGTCGTCCCTCGAAGGTTTAATATTAAACTTATAATTTCTTTCATAATTTTTCCTGTCATCAGTTAACAGGTGTGTAACACCCTCATAAAAGAAGGGTTTAGATAATAAATTGAAGCGGTTAATTTCACTTTTATCTACTCCAGGATAGTAAATGATATCGAATGAACGATTCTTACAAAATAACTTTAAAATATTAATATCTTCCTTCAGTTGTGAGATTAGAAGAAGACATAAAACTAGATTATTCTGATGTTCTGTTTAGACCAAAGCGAAGCACCTTGCAGAGTAGAAAAGACGTTAATTTAAAAAGAACCTACAAATTTAAGTATAGCAAAAACGAATGGTCAGGAATTCCTATTATGGCTGCAAATATGGATGGTGTAGGAGAATTAGGTGTTGCAGAAAAATTAAGTTTGAAAGCAGGTGATAAATTGGTTCGAGGGACAACGGATTAAAGCGGACCTTTTCTAAGAATGGTCCACCATCGAGCGATGTTAATAAGACTCATTAAAGACCCAGCAACATAAGTCAAAGCTGCGGCAGTCAATATCTCTCTTGCAAATACATCATCGCCCTCTTTGAGTATTTCTCCTGATTCAAGCATTGGGAGCGCTCTATTGAAACTCGCATTCCATTCAGTAGGTAAGGTCACCAAATGCACTAAAGTGCTCATACCCATAGTTAGGAATCCTCCTATTAGCATAATAATCCCAGGGCCAGGCAATCTTGTGATCAAAGTAACAATTGGTGCAGCCATCAAAATTAAAGCGCCAAATCTTTGAGCAGGTCCCATTGTTTTTACCAATACGGTTCTAAGTCTAAAAGGGAGATAACTTGTTGAATGTTGATGGGCATGGCCAACTTCATGAGCAGCAACAACAATAGCGGTAAGTGAGTTAGACTCCATTTTGTCACTAGTTAAACGAACAGTTTTAGACTGGGGGTCATAATGATCTCCTATCTCTGTAGTTTCCACATCAACTTGTTCTAAATTTAATGCTGCCAGCAATTTTTTTGTAAACTCTTTCCCGCTATAGGGATAACGATCAGAAGGAGTACTGTACTTCTTCATGGTCCTTTGAACCCATAATGATGGCAGGGTAACAAACAGGACTATAAATAAAAAAAGAACCAGGTAGCCCATGAATTAGCTACTGAACACGCTTGACTTTAACTCTCGAATTATAGCCTTCAACCGATAGTCTAAATCCCCCAAAAACAGCTTTCTCTATAGTCACTCTTGGATTATTCATAGAGACTTTCAAGAAGCCATTTCCAGATTGTCTCCAAACTTGTCCGTTCTCAAGCCGAAACACTGTGTCGCCAGTCCATCCGTCAAATTGCCCGATGATTCTTGAGGTAATCTCACTTGTTTCATCTTCATTAACTTTGCCAAAGCTATCAGAGGATTGATTATTCTGTGTTTGAGCAACGACTGCTGGTGTTTCGCTTTCTGCATTAGAGCTAGATTGTTGCTCTTGTCTTTCAGGCCTATTATCTCTTGCCCGTCTTTGAAAAAGAGATCTACGTTCTGGTTTAGCGGCAGGTTGTGCTGAAGTTACTTGAGGTGCCTTCGCGAGCCTGTCATAACATTGAAGTCGAATAAGAGAGACGGTAATTTCAGAACATTCTTTTAGTTCCTCATCTAATGTCTGACTATTGACTAGATCTACTTTTACGAAGATTAAACAGAAAATGGCGCTAGATAAGAAGAATTTGGATTGTTTTAACATGGCATTATTTAATTTTTTTTTTCAATCATACATTGACTTAATGGCAGTGCAATCAAAATGTGAATGAAGTTAATAAACTCTTAGTGTCCGGTGAATAATGTTGTATGTATACAACATATGATCTTTATTTTTAATAAAATCATGGATTTATTTATCTATGTTGCAGGTTCTTCTCAATAATTAAACTTGCGAAATAGGGCTTAATAACTGAAAATAAGTTTAAGACTCATTGAGAATTAAACACATTTAACGATTTGTTTAAAACTCATTGACTCTAATACATTTAAACAACCTTAATATGAGGAACAGAATGAAAACGATTCTACTTGATAGAGTGAACGGTCTTTTTGTCTCTTTTTGTGCAATGGCAGTGTTATTTGCAATGCCAACCTTCGCACAAGATGAAGATGAGGATGCTGCAGAACTCGGAAGAATTGAAGTCACTGGTTCTCGATTAAATCAAACTGATATAGAAACAGCTAGTCCTGTAACTGTTATCACGAGAGAACAAATCGAGCTATCAGGTTTTGCCACAGTTGCAGAAGTACTTCAAACAACACCTTACAACTCCTTTGGTTCGTTCAAAGAAACCTCCGGTTACGCAAACGGACAAGCTGTTGTAAATGAAATTTCACTACGTGGTTTAGGTTCAGCTCGAACTCTAGTCCTGATTGACGGACGAAGAATTGCCAGTACTGGTGGTTCAGGTGGTGCTGCTCAAAACTTAAACCAAATACCTACAGCTATTGTGGAACGAGTTGAAATCCTGCGCGATGGTGCGTCAGCGATTTACGGTTCAGATGCAATTGCTGGTGTGGTAAACATTATTACAAGAAAAGATTATGATGGAATGGATATCAACATAACTTCAGGAAAGCCTGATGCTGGTGGAGCGGATTACACCAGAGTTAATATGACTGGCGGTATCTCTAATTCCAAAGGTAACATCTATTGGACGCTTCAACATTATGATCGAAGACCTCAATACTATCGTGATATCGAATACGCTGCACATGCCTATAACTATGACTATTATAGTTCATTTGGTTATCCAGGATCTGCCTACATAATTGGCAGTAATGTTGCTTCTGGTTACATTGTTGACCCGAGATGTCCTGAGAAGCCTGTTGGCGGTGCCGGTGATGATGGTACAAACAGTAACCCAACCTTCCCTAACTCATATCGTTGGGGCGGCTCAGAAGGCGGAAGTCCATATGGACGATGTGGTTACGATTTTGCCCAAGATATCATTTCAATACCAAGAGCTAAGCGAAATGCTTTCTTAATGAAGACAAGTTATGACTTGAGCCCAGATGTAACCATGAATGCGGTTTTGATGTTATCTCAAAATGATTCGGATTCTAGGTTTGCAGGTACTCCGATAACTTCGCCTTATCCAACTATGAATGCGGATAATCCTAATCACCCTTTAAAAGCTTATGGAATTGATTGTACTGTCAATAATTGCGGTACTGCCATTCTCTTGGCACGATCGGTGCCTAATGGTACTCGTGATAACACTGTAACAACTGATATCCAAGATTTCAGACTTGGCTTTGAAGGAGTACTGGATGCTATGGGTGGTTTGAACTGGGAGTTTAATGTTCAAGTTATTAATAACGATACTGATAACATGACACAGAACCTAGTTAATAAAAGCTTGCTACAAGCATCACTAGATGCTGGAACGCTTGACCTTTGGAGTGTCAATGGCACGCCACTGGCAACTGTTCAATCGCAAATGCAACAATTTAATCACACTAAAATGTACCAAGCTGACCTTAAGGGCCAAACTGTAGATTTCATCATGGATTTTGATATTGGTGAACTTGCTGGCGGTGCAGTTGGCATGGTTATTGGTGCTGAATACAATCACCTTTCTTTCCAGCAAATTAATGACCCTGCTTCAAACGCACTCATCATTGCAGGAACAGCAGGCGGTGATAATATTCAAGCAGAAAGACACAGAAAATCTGCCTTTGTTGAATTGGGTCTTCCTTTCACTGAAAAGCTGAACGTTAGTGTTGCTGGTCGTTATGATGATTACAGCACTACTGGAATTGGTAGTAGTTTCTCACCTCAAGTGACTCTTGCATACAGGCCAACAGATTGGATCCTGCTTAGAGGCACCTATGGTGAAGGATTCAGAGTTGCAGCTATGGATGAAATGTACGGCAACCAATCAGAGAGTTTCCCTTCTGGTATTGACATTGTGGGTTGTGCTGCTGGAGTAGCTGTTTGTACAGCAACTCAATATCGAGCACTCTACGGTGGTAACCCAGAGTTAGGACCTGAGGAATCAGAACACTACACTTTTGGTGCTGTCATCGCTCCACTGCCTAATTTAACTCTGCAACTGGGATTCTGGCACACCGAATACTCAGGCTTGATTACAACTTCAAGCATTAACCGTGAGTTTCAGGCAGAGCTTTGGGGGCTAACTAACTATGTTGTCCGATACGGCCCAGGTGAAGAAGGTCCAGCCGGAACGGTTAGGTATATTTCGCTTCAGTACAACAACTTTGCTGGAGTAGAAGCAGAAGGTCTTGATTTTGATATCTCCTATGTCATCGACACAGAAAATTTGGGTCGTTTTGATATGGGTATCAATGCTGCGAAATACACAAAATATATAGTCCAAACTTATCCTGAAAGTCCATTGATTGAATATCAAGGTCAAATGGGATTACCTGATTTGAGGATAAATCCTCACATCTATTGGGGTAAAGGAGATTGGAGCGCTGCGCTTACAGGTTACTATATGGCAGGGCAGGAAGAAGAATATGGTACTGATATCTACTCGGTAGGTAGCCATATGGAAGTTGGCTTGCAGGTTAACTATCAACTTCCTTGGGATGCATCAATTACGGTTGGTGCTCTTAACTTGACCAATGAAGAGCCTGAGCAAAACAGTGACTGGTATGGATGGGAACCATTTGACTTCACACTCTATGATACGAGAGGAAGAACGGTTTATATTTCATACTCACAAAGCCTCTAATCTAAGAGTTGCTTAAATGTATTGAGAGCGGGCGAAAGCCCGCTCTTTTTTTTAAGTGATACTGGCCTTGAGTTCAATTGCTAAAGCCTTAGCTTTTTTAGTCTGCTTAGCGCTCATCCGTTTCTTTAGATCCAGCAGAAGACGTTTCGCGTAACCAATTGCAAAACGTTCACCAAATTCATTAGAGCTCAAAACATATTTACAGTTAGGTATTGTTTTATCAATCTCTTCGCTTTCTTCTTTGAAGGCCTTTTCTAAATCTTTAAATTTTCTATCATCAACCTTTTCAGAAGCTATTAATAACCATGCGTAGGCCTTAACAAGGTTCTTTTTAACCCCTTTTGCATCGCGGTAAGACAATCCCAAGCCCACTTGAGACCGAGTATGCCCCTGAAGGGCGGCCTGTTCATATAGCTTGAAGGATGTCTCATAGTTCTTTCTAACGCCAGTTCCGTACCTATAAAGTCTTGCAATCCCATTGATTCCATCTAAATTGCCCTTCTCTGCTGCCTTTTCATACCAAGCTTTGGCTTTCTTAGCATTTAAAGGAACCACTTCACCTCCCATATACATTTCAGCAATTGCAAGCTCAGCTTTAGTAAACCCCTGATCTGCTGCTTTTGACATCCAAGCAAACGACTGCTTGTAATTTCTTCTAAAATCACCATGCCTGGTTCCCGAATACAAAAAACCCAAAGACATTTGAGCCCGCGGATCGCCTTTCTCAGCATAGATACTACAAACATTAATGGCCTCAATGCACTGATTTTCTTTAATTAACTTTAGACAATCTGTAACTGATTCATCGCTATTAACATTGAAAGAGATTAATAAGCAGACAATAAAAAAACGGGTTAGATATTTATTCATGAAAAATATCATATCAAATTTTTTACTATGGATTTATCCCTCGATGAGGTGGCGCATCAATCTTCTGTATTGAGTCTGATGAGGATATGCTCGACCAATCAGAGCTCTCGGATAAGCCAGGCAAATTAATCGATGAAGTCATTTGGTATTTTCTTCTTAATACTCTAATAACAACATCAGCTTGAAACACATCATAGTTCTGGTAATCACCAATCTGTATCGATTTCTTCATAATTGATTGCTCATCAAGATTCTTGAAATTCTTTGTTTTGAATTCACCAATGCTCAAAAAACGCTCACAAGATCCGTCCTGAAGAGGATCTATCTCGTCACACTGAGAACCTTTTTTTAAAATTTTTCTTGCCTCGGAATTATTTTCTATAATGATAAAAAATCTGAAGCCATTTAGCAGAGCTACCTCAGCTGAACGAAGCAAAGTGTAGTCAATAACTTTTTCTTGTTCAGCTTTTGAGTTAGTTATCCACTCATGCCCGACATAACCGATCTTATAAATACCCTGTTCTCTATCAACCACTTCATCTGAATATCCAATCAAATCATCAAAAGGTTTGTAAACTGAAGTGGTGCATGCGCTTAAGAGTAACAAGCTTGTTAAAAATAACATTTTCATTTCTTCGATACTGGACCTTATTGAGTTTTTTAGCTATGGTACCATTCTTCATATATGCAAAGGATTTAATATGAAATATTTGGTTTCTCTTTTAATTATACTTTTCAGTGTAAATGTGTGGTCAGTTGAAAAGTTCCCTGTAGAACATTTCTTCAAAAACTCTGCGATGTCGTCTCCTGCCTTATCGCCTGACGGCCAACATCTAGCTGCCTTAACACCCTTAAATATTGCCAAAGAAACTGTTGCTCAATGTAAAAATAAAAACAGAAGAAAAAAATCAAGATCAGGCGTAGTTGATTTTTGTGATGTTAGCAGAAGAAACATCGTGGTCTTTGATTTAGGTGATTCCAATGCAAATTGTCAAAAAGGTATTATTTCTGAATGTAAAAGAGTGAGAGTCACACAATTAAGTCAACAGGATGTTTCAGGTTTTGAATGGGTTAATAACGATCGAATTATGTTTCAAACCGGTGGCGACCAACTCAACACCAACGGTGCCATAGACACCGTTGGTATTTATGCTGTCAACAAAGACGGTACTCAACCTAAACAATTGGTTAAACCGGAAGATGCGCTGACCAACAGTAAAGTTATTCAAACCAGGCTTCTTAGTCTGCTCCCATTTGACCCAGAGCACATTTTAGTTATGCGAAACGATCGCAAAAGGTATTACATGGATGTCTATCGAATGAATGTCTACACCGGTAAATTTAACCGTCTCCTAACCCCTCCAGGGCCTGTGGTAGGCTGGGGCGCTGATAATGATGGTGTCATTCGCTTTGCTGCCATGCAAGATGAAAACTCTCTTAACTATGAAACCCAAATCATGTATAGAGCGAATGAAGATTCTGAATGGGAGGAAGTAGATCGTTTTGAAGGTCTGCAAAACGGTTGGGGTGCTGTGGGTTTCACTGAAGATAATGAAAAAATATTTGTTACTTCAAATCTGGGACGTGATACCTTCGCCTTGAGCATATTCGACCCAGAGACTGGGGACATGGAAGATTTATTTGAAAATGAAGGAACAGATGTTCAGCGGATCGGATTTACACCCACAGGTGAACCAATAACAGTGCTCTATAACGACATCGATACCAAGCCACAAAGACATTACATTAACAATCGATGGGAAAGTATTATCGAAGGACTAAAACAAGCATTCGGTGTTGATTATGTAGGTATTGTCTCGATGAGTGAATACGCTGAGAAAATTATTATTAGTATTAGCAGCGATACAAACCCGGGAGAATTTTATTTATATGACACCATAAAAAATACAGTCTTTTTTCTGGGTTCCTCCATGCCTTGGATTGACTCAAAAACAATGTCTCCCATGAAACCGATCTCTTTCGAAGCAAGGGATGGTGAGACCATTTATGGCTTTCTAACGGTCCCCCTAGATTCTGATGGAAAAGACTTACCGTTGATTATTAATCCTCATGGGGGGCCTTTTGGAATTCAAGACGTTTGGCGATTTAACCCTGAAACACAATACTTTGCCAATCAAGGCTATGCTGTTATGCAAATTAACTTCAGAGGCTCGGGTGGCTACGGCAAGCGCTATGAGCGCATTGGCTATAAACGATGGGGCTTGGAAATGCAGGATGATATCAGTGACGGTGCTCTTACTCCTGAGTTATATCGATGCGCTGTTAATTACGTCGGGATATGGGATTTGGAAATGCTCTACCGACAAAACGGCCGCTGGGTTGAGCAGATGGATCGCTGGTTTAGAAATCATGTGATCGATGTGAAAAAAGACAAGGAACAGTTACAAAAAACATCGCCTCGCTTCCACATTGACAAGATACAGGCCCCTTTATTTATTGTTCATGGGCGTAAGGATTTCAATGTCAGGATTGAACAAGCAGAAACACTCATGGATGCCTTAGATGATAAAGGGATACCTTATGAAGTATTGATTAAGAAAGAGGAAGGGCACGGATTCAGATTAGAAGAAAACAGAATAGAATTGTATACAAAAATGGGGGCATTCTTCGAAAAGAATTTAGCCAAGAACTAGTCTAGTCTTACAATAATTCATTTACAGCACGGTCAGCCATACTGATTGCTCCATCTACATAGGCATAACCTCTTGAATCAGAGTTTGCAATGGCGATGTTTCCTATACCTTTTCGAGCAATAACATGAGGCATGTTTGGTCCTTCATAGTCTTCGAAGTCGCCATCAAACAACTCATTGTATTCGTAAGCATAACCGTGTGCCCACCGATTGATTGTAATGCCAGCAACATCCTCAACACGAAAATCACTGCCAAAAGCTCCTGCCAGCTGATCTAAAATCAAGTCTTCGTATTCTTGATACGATATTTCTAGTATCCGTTTTCGGGCCTTCATAAATTGTTCTTTATTAGTCAGTCCCTGATTTGGAAATGTACTGCAGTGTGTTAACCATAAAACCACAGGCTCATCTTCAGTCTGAGGGTAGCGAACGTCGCCGATACTTACTGGGAAATCTGCCATGATGCGATTAAAGAATGCTTGTGGACAATACAGTCGATAGACCTCATTCTTATAGAGCATCTCCCAATTCCTCATTGCCACTTGGACCCATACCAAAGGGGTTCTCACATTGTGTGCCAATGCTTCTTTCTGAGCTTTTGGTAGCTCAGGACAGATATACTTGGTTACCCTATGATCGCAAGCAAGAACGCATTTTTTAGAACGAATCTTGTAGAGCTGTTCACCGGTTCCATATAAAACCTCAACCCCACCATCAACATTCTTTGTCTCAAGCACAGTGCTGTTCAAACGAATTCGGATATTTTGGTTTGGAAGGTCGAGCTGGTCGTAGTCAACTTGAGCTGTAACAATATCATCCATGGTGCTTCCAGGAATGGCATTGGGGCAGAGTCGTCTTACCAATAATCTGGCAACCGTCGCATTTCCATCCGGAAAATGGAAGATATATGGTTCCTCAGATACCGCATTCTTACTCATTTTACTAAGTAAGTACGGATGCATTTCTCCTGTGTTTTGGTCAACTAATCCCAAACCTTTAAAGCCAGGCAAACCATATTCCCAACAGCTTAATGCAGGAATAGAGTCTGTCCCGACACCCCATATATTCCATAATCTATCTTGATAAAAATCAATGATCTCAGGGCCAAGTCCCATATACTCACGTAAATAATCGTTATAGCTGATTGATATGAGTTTGGAATATTTTTCTTCGATTGTCATTTCTGAAAGATAATCCGTTTGATCGGTAAAGATTTTTATGAAGTCTTCTTTGCCTTCTTTGCTGAATGGCAAGTCAACTACAACCTTTCGAAGATTTTCTTCCTTGATTGATTCTTTATAGTCGAGTTCAAATTGATCCCCTGGCATATTCTTGACAAGTCGGTCTTTGCCATAAGCATTGGCATTGAAATAAACTCCCTTCTTCAGTCCTCTGTCGGAGAAATAATTAAAGTCAAAGGCGGTGTAAAATCTTTCGAAATCAATGCCTAATTCTAAAAGAAGATCTCTTGAAACTTTTTCATAAGATCCTGGGGATTCTATTGATTGGCTTCCTCCATAAGTGATAACTGTTCTTCCATCCACAGTAAACTCATTCCTTTTAGCGTGACCGCCAAAATCATCATGGTTATCAATGATCAATATCTTTAGATTCTTCTTCTGTGATCTTTTTTGATAAAAATACGCTGCTGACAAACCGGATATGCCTCCGCCAACCACGATAAGATCGTACTCTTCTTGAGTATCCGTATAGTCCTTTAAGAAACTGGGGCCTTTAAATGCTAATCTATGAGCAAAATCATTCGATCCTGGATGATTGCCTCTAATGCCTGTTACTGCCGGTGGATAGTTTTCAATATCAATACCGTTTGCTTTAAGATAATCAATAGGTGCAACTGAAGCTGCTAATCCATAACTCACGCCGTTGATAAAGTCTCTTCGAGTAATTGATAATCTATTTTTCATAAGGTTACTCTAATCTAAAAACAGTTTTACCCTCAAGGATAGTTTGCAGAACTTTTACTTCGCTAATCTCATCCGCTGGAATGTTGTATAAGTTCTTCTCCAGAATGATCAGATCTGCGGACTTCCCTGCCTCGATGGATCCAGTATATTCTTCTAGATGCATAAGGTAGGCAGCATTAATGGTGTAGGCCTTGAGTATCTCTGTGAGATCAATGCTTTCATTCTTATTTAAAAAACCGCTAACTCGATTATCGGGATCCTGGCGTCTGACTGCAGTTTCAATAGCGACTAAGGGATTCATAGTACTTACTGCCCAATCGCTACCGCCTACAATTAAGCCATCAGCTCTAAAGACACTGCCAATAGGATACATCCTGTTCACTCGTTCAATCCCGAGTTCCGGAATATTGATGTCGGTTATATATTCATCCGGCAAAGCCCAGGTTGCCTGAAAATTTGCAGCGACACCGAGTTTAGAAAATCTTGGGATATCTTCTTCGTCAATCATTTGTAAATGAGAAATATGATGACGATTATCAGTTCTTCCGTTAATACTGATAGCGTTTTCAAACGCGTCTAACGTGCTCCGCACTGCACGATCGCCGATGGCGTGTGTGTGTATTTGAATATTTTCAGAATCAAACCGAGTCACGACAGCATTAAGTACTTCTTGTTCCAAGTAAAGTTGGCCGTAGTTATCTGTGCCTAGATATGGCTCTAAGACTGCACCTGTCTGACCCTCTAAAACTCCATCGATAAATATTTTGATACAATCTACATTGATTCTAGGGTCGCTATATTGTGCTCTGTTTCTATAGACTTGTTCAAAATCGGCTGAATCTTGTGCAAATAATGTGTCTCCAAATTCAAGGCATGTGATTATTCTTAACTCCAGCTCACCACGGTCTGCTGCTCGCTTGTATGTTGCCATATGTCGCTCTCCCACCGCTGCTGCAATCGATGCTGTTATACCAAAACTGTGTGCTAAATCTTGAGCAAAATATAAGCCTTCATCGTAAAGCCTATCGTTATCTTTAGGCATGATTGATTTGACCAGATTCATCGCTGAAGGCTCTCTGAGTGTCCCACTGGGTTCACCCGTAACAGGATCTTTTTCGATAATGCCGTTTTCTGGGTTAGGCGTCTCTTTGGAAATACCAGCTATCTCCAGTGCTTTTGAATTGGCCACCCCATTGTGTCCATCCTCAGCATCGACATAAATAGGAATATCCTTACTGATTTGATCTAAAAATGATTTATCCACATTGCCTGAAGGAAATACTCCAATATTTAATTGGGTTCCCACTACCCATCCAGTCTCTTTAGTTAGTTCACTGGTTAAACATTCTTTCAGCTGAGCCTGCATGATATCAATATCATAGGACTCCATGACAACACATTTCAGCTGGTCGACCCCTGACCAAATTGGATGTGAGTGGGCGTCATGAAAAGATGGCATCATCATTTTACCTTTTAAATCAATTACTTCTGTTATCTGATTAACTGATTCTTTGATTTCCTGATTTGAACCGACTAGAGTAATTACACCATTATGAATGGCAATTGCTTCTGCCACTGTTAATTCTTGATCAAATGTGTGTATTGAACCATTGATGAAAACTTTTTCAGCATGATGTCCTGCTGCAAATGCATTCCCTGAACAAAAGACCAAAGTTAAAAAAATATTCTTTATCCAAAAAGTACTCATCGACCTGTTTTGATTCTGATCCATTGCCTAGTCATCATACGATCAACTCTAGGATTTGCAATCTCAGCTATAAATAGTTTCTTCATTGTCTCTTCATTGGGATAAATTGTTGGATTATCTAAAATCTCACGAACAATAAAATCTTTTGATTTTTCATTGGCATTAGCAAATTTAACTTTGTTGGATATTCTTGCCATCATTTCAGGTTGTAAAATAAAATTGAGAAATAAATGTGCGTTTTCAGGGTTCGGAGCATCTTTTGGAATCGCCATCATGTCTACCCACATTTGTGCACCTTCTTGAGGAATCTGATAGGCAATCTTAATCCTGTTGTCTGCCTCTGTCGCACGATCTCCAGCTTGAAGGATGTCTCCACTCCAACCAAAAACCAGACAAATCTCTCCGTTTGCAAGATCATTAATATACTTCGATGAGTGAAAATATTTAATATATGGCCTTACCTTCAAAAGCAACTCGTAGGCTTCGCCTTGATAGTCTCTAGGGTTCTTTGTATTAGGATCTAACCCTAAATAAAATAAGGCCGCCTTAAAAACTTCGCTAGGTGCATCAAGAAAAGCAATGCCGCATTCTTTAAACTGCTTGATGATCTCTGGCTTAAAAATAACATCAAAGCTATCCATCCTAAACGTCTCACCCATGATCTCTGTGGCTTTTTCTTGGTTATAGCCAATCCCTGTAGTGCCCCATAAATAAGGGATAGAATAATTATTACCCGGATCCATTGTGCCTAATATTTCCATCATTTCAGGTTCTAGATGCCGTAAATTTGGGATATTCTCTTTATTCAATTTTTGATGGACACCTGCGATTACCTGACGACCTAAATACTCAATACTTGGTCCGACAATGTCATAACCCGTATTGCCAGCTAGTAACTTTCCTTCAAGCACCTCATTACTGTCAAACACATCATAAATAACTTCTATGCCTGTAGAAGCTTCAAAATCATCAATGACAGAGTAATCTATGTAATCAGACCAGTTATACCCCCTAACTTCATTAGCAGATATAAGTGTGGCAT
>LUMF01000020.1_pt1 | contig 13951 bp, 13 predicted proteins | sample 729701 | NCBI WGS metagenome assembly LUMF01 (sample SAMN03860270, study PRJNA289734) | marine metagenome | biome: seawater column; feature: ocean; material: water; isolation source: Red Sea water column Station 34 - depth 100m | place: Saudi Arabia: Red Sea | collected 2011-10-15 | depth 100 m | reverse complement strand
GGTAGCAATGATGGATCTGGAGTAGGTAACGTTCCTGCATTACTAAAACCATCTCCGGCAGATATTACAGATGCTGGACCACCGACAGGATTCTGTGCAGATCCAGGATGCGGTCCTGGCATTCCACCTGGCATCATTCCAGGTGTACCCATTCCCGGCATCAAACCAGGTGATTGTGTTCCTCCTGGCGCTGAACCACCAGATAATTTGTCAAGTGATTTTTTTAATTCAAAAATAACTTTTATCGATAAAAATTCTAATGCAGAATAAGCAACAACATAATCACCTAGCTTTTGAAAGAATTCTTTTTCTGTTAATTTTCCTTGTTTGAATAAATTATTAGCATCAAGAAAAGATTCATATTTGTTACAATTATAATTACTTTAGGTTTGTATTAAGAAACTAATCTGAGACTAGACGCTTTCTAGTACCTTATCAATCATATTTTTGTAGGTTTCTTTAGATGCAGCACCAACTTGTTGAGCAACAATTTCTCCTTTGTTAAATATCATTAATGTTGGTATACTAAAAATATTGTATTTTGATGCTAATGCATTAGCTTCATCTACATTTACTTTTACAAATTTAATTTTTCCATCATAATCACCAGATAGTTCTTCAACAACTGGTCCGACCATTCTACATGGTCCACACCATTCAGCCCAGAAATCAACAAAAACAGGTACATCTGAATTAACAACATCAATTTCCCAAGATTTTGGATCCGAAATTTGGTTTATTGCCATAATAATTACTAGGAAAAAAATCGTACCTAAATATGTTAGGTGTAAAAAATAACAACTCTTCGTTTAATCTTCATCACAAATTAATGAAATATACTTAAATGACATTTTGGGTAAGTGGAAATATGAGTGAAGATTTACGGATAAAAAAATTACGAGGATCAGGTGGATTTGTCATGGCGCAAGTAACTGATGAGCAACAAAGAAAAGGAAATCTTGGTGGTCCTGATCTATTTTTAGCACCAATTGGAAGATTAGACGTAGAAAGCATCAAAAAATACACGTGTAATACCTGCGATAAAGAATATGATGGTGGACCAAAAATTGAATATGAAAATCCTAACGAAGAAGTAGCTGAAAATTTGATTCTTGCAGAACGTGGGCAATATCTTTGCACGACTTGTGGTTCTCCTATCGCTGAATATAGAGAATTTAGGAAACCAGATGAATTGGGTGAGGTAGGTAATGCAAAACCAATTGAAACGGAACCAAATATTGCTCAAGAAGCACTAAGTGAAATCCAGCAACAACCTGATGATCAATATCACACATTCGATAATTTCATGGAAACTACTCCCACGACAACAAACTACAGCAATCCAGTTGATTCTACATTTAATGCAATTTCTGGAATGTCAGTATTTGATGAAAATGCCAAGCAAGTTGGAATAGCCAAGCAGGTAGGTGTAGATTCTAGTAGTCAGGTGATTTTAGTAGTTTCAGATAATGATGGTAATGACATCAACATTAATTGGAACAGGATAAAAAAAGTTGGTGAGATTATTTTACTTGGAGATTCTTCTACTGGTACAATTAGTACGCCTACACAACAGGGACTAAGATGTCCGAGCTGTAATTTTGATAACAAACCAGATTCAAAATTCTGTGAGAGTTGTGGAACAAAAATTTAGAAGCAAGATTTATCTAATCATCACAGAGGACACAACGTAACTTTGGGCTCAATGAAAGGTATAATCAAGGACATTATTATCGTAGCTGCTTGTGTTGCGGTAATTTGGATTGGTCTGACGGCTTATTTCGGTGCACAGAATCCGTTCTATGTGGTGTCTAGTGGAAGCATGTATCCAGAATTAGCTATGTATGATATCATTGTAATTTCTGGTCATATATCATTTGATGATATCAAAATTGGAGACATCATTGTCTTTGATAGACCAAAAGATCATGATAAGGTGATAGTTCATCGAGTAGTTGCAGTTGTTGATGATGATCCTAAAACATTACGTACCAAAGGCGACAGTAACCAACAATCTATAGTGGGAACAGATTATCCCATAACTGATAAGGAGTACATTGGAAAAGTGGTCTATGTTGTACCACAGGTAGGATTTATCACAAAAATTTTGCAGCCACCTATCAATTACATTATCATCGCCGTGATTATAGGAATAATGGTAATTAGACAAATTTCTAAAAACAAGAAGAAGGAGTTAACTAATCCAATGGAGACAAAATCAGTACTTGATGATTATAGCGAATCTCAACCTAATGAGACAATAGATACACCTAACGATGCAGAATATGTTGAACCAAAAGATTTCACCACACAGGAAAACAAATCTACTGAGAATTCCGACCAAGAAAAAAAGGTGGAAGACGTACCAGAATTTTTCTCTGATAAAGAAAAAGAATTTGAAGAAAAATAGTAAGATTACTCTTTAGAATTATCTAATTTGAAAACTCGTTTGAAATAATCAGCATTTTCTAGAGTTTCTTCACCCTTCTCTTGTATTTTTGCCAAATCTTTTGCAAGCTTTTTCTTGTAACCTAATTGCATTTGTCGTGCAATTTGGATTCGTTGAGCTTGTGGTGAGCCTGCTCCATGCATTGATTCTGTAAGATAACCAACAGCATTTCTACCCATGGTCATATTTTCAATTAAACGTAAAATCCTCATTCTACTTTCAACATCAACATCTTTTCTACCCTTGAGGTATTTTTCAAGTAGTGGTCCAGTTATTGGATTTCTTAGTTCCGCTTCTGATGGCAATGTAACCATTAATCCACCAGCAATATCTTGAGCAAACCTGCTTATTTGATAAGGAAAGCGTGTAACGTTATGTTTACACACGTTTGCTAACATATCGTCATTTTGCCAAACACCAGACTTCATTTTCTGAGATTGATATGACGATGCAATTCCTGTACCATAGATTGATTCGTTGAGATGAGTCATCTCAATTAATTTGTCTTTAATATGAGAAACTTTAGGCACACCATTATAGTCCGCTATGGTTGCTGCAGCACCAATTAAGACATCGCCCAAACCAGTCTTACAAACATAACTTCTTCTATGATAACAAGTAAATCTTTCAACTAACATGGAAGCGAATTCATATTCACCATCCATGAAGATCATTTCGTTTGGAATGAAAGCCTTATCAAAGATTACCATTGCTTCTTGTCCACCATATTCTGAGTTGCCTGTATCAATATCACCAGGCTCCATACTTCTTGTATCACAAGATTGTCTTCCATAGATGTAAGTTATTCCTGGTGCATCCACCGGAATTGCTCCTACAATTGCATAATCTTTATCATTTTCAGTTAGTCTCATAGTTGGCATAACAAGCATCCAATGAGAGTTGATGCAACCAGTTTGGTGTGCTTTTGCACCAGATATGTAAACTCCTTTGTCATTGCGTTCAACAATGCGTACAAACAGATCAGGATCTTCTTGCTCAGATGGTCCTTTGCTCCTGTCGCCTTTGACATCAGTCATGGCTCCACCTATTACCAAGTTTTCATGTTGAACCATCTTGATAAACTCTAATAATTTTTTATGATATTTTGTTCCATGTTTTTCATCAATTTCAAATGTAGTAGAATGAAGTGAGTTTAATGCATCCATACCAACACACCTTTGGAAACAAGTACCAGTTAGTTGACCTAACTTTCTCTGCATCTTATTTTGTTTAACCACATCCTGTGCACTTTCTGCAATATGCAAGAAACGATTTACTTGTTCTCCTATGATAGAAGATTTTGCTGAGGCGAGATCCTCTTCTTCAACAGCAAGATCGTAAGTTTTTGCAACAGCATTAATTGAAGGGCGTATTATTGGATGGTCAACAGGTTCCTTAACTAGTTCACCAAATAAGTAAACTTTGAGATCACGACCTTTCAAACTTTCTATATATTCCTCGCCAGTTCTGATAGGTTTTACCGTCTTTTGCATACGCCTATTACTATATTCTATTATAAAAATTCTAGAATAATTTTGCTCGTAGCTTTAGCTAATTTAGATACCAATTCTTACATCTAGTATTTTACAACCTTGATCTTTTTCCATAACCAAGACTGGGTTCATGTCAAGCTCTTTGATTTCCTTAAAATCTGTGACAAGCTGTGATAATCGTTGAATGCATTCAGAAAGCTTTTCAATATCAGAAGGCTTTTCCCCTCTTACTCCTTCTAACAATTTCTTTGTTTTTATTGATGAAATCATATCATTTGCTTCCTGATCAGTCAAGGGTGCAAGTCTGAATGTCACATCTTTCAAAATTTCAACATAAATTCCGCCCATACCTAGCATAATAACCGGTCCAAATCCAGGTTCAAGCTTGGAGCCTATAATCATCTCTTTGCCTCCCTTTACCATCTCAACAATCAAAACTCCCTTGATCTCTGCCTTGTCATCATATTTTCTGGCACTTGCAACAATTTCTTTGAAGGAATTACGAATTTCTTCATCATTTGTAAGATTCACTTTGACCCCACCAGCATCAGATTTGTGAACTATCTGCGGTGATGCAATCTTCATGACTACAGGATACCCAATTTTATTTGCAGCTTCGATAGCATCGTCTTCTGATTTAGCGAGAATGCTTTTCGGAAGTGGAAACCCATAAGCATTCAAGATTTCAATTCCTTCCTCCTCAAGTAGATTTGTCCTTCCCTCTTGCTTCACTTTATCAAATATTTTTTTCACTTTTTCTGTGTCTGCTTCAAATTTTGTTATATTTCCTTCCGGAGTTTTTACCCATTCAACAAATCGAAGCATCGCTTTGAGTGCACGAATAGATCCTTCCGCATATGTGTAATATGGTACATCTCCTTTTGCAAGAATTTCTCTATTTGTTATTCCTTCATCTAAGCCCATCAAGCTTGCAAGCATTGTTTTCTTGTATTTTTTTGACATTTTTACAATCACTTCTGCAAGCTTGTCGTAATCCAATGTTGCGGATGGTGTACACATTGAGATTACAGAACCAACATTCTTGTGTGCAAGAACCTCATTCAAAACATTTTCAAATCTATTAAAATCAGCATCACCAACTATGTCTACAGGATTTCTTGAACTTCCCCAAGGAGGAATTACAGCATCTATTTTTGGCCTAATCTCTTCAATCTTTGCCATTTTGATTCCAAGTTTAGAACAAGAGTCAGTTGAAATTATTGCTGGACCTCCGGCATTTGAAACAATAACAAGATCACCATCCGTTGGAAGTGGTTGTTTTGAGAATGCTGTTGCATAATCGAAAAGCTCTTCCATAGTATCAACTCTAATTGCACCTGACTGTTTGAGGACTGCATCATAGATTTCATCCGACCCCATCAACGCACCAGTATGGGACATTGCTGCCTTAGCACCCTCGGGACTTCTACCAGATTTAAGAACTAGAACTGGTTTTTTAATTGCATTAGTTTTTGTAATTTGTTTACAAACTTTAAGAAATTCTTGGCCGTCTCCCATATCTTCTAAATACATGACTATTACCTTGGTTTGTTCGTGGTCTGCTAGCATTTTCAACACATCAATCTCTGTCATATCCGCTTTGTTTCCCATACTTACAACAGCGGAAAATCCGATTCCTTGTGCACTTGCATCTTCTACAAGTGCGGCGCAAATTGCACCACTTTGTGACACCAAAGCAATTTGACCAGACTTTGGTGTTATTTTTAGAAAAGTTGAGTTCATCATAGTTTGCGGTTCTAGATTCATTACACCAAGGCAGTTAGGACCTATTACTTTGATATCATGTTTGGTAGCAATCTCTTTTAGTTTTTGTTCAAGTTTTTTCCCTTCATCATCTACTTCCTTGAATCCAGCAGTGATTACAATTGCTCCCTTGATTCCTTTTTTCCCACACTCTTCTAGAACTATTGGAACTATAGTGTTCTTTGTGATCACAACTGCAAGATCAATAGGATTAGGAACATCTAGAACACTCTTGTATGCCTTTTGATCAAAAACTGTTTCCCTTGTTGGACTAATAGGATAGACTGTTCCTTTGTAACCATTCATAATATTAGATGTGATTGCACGACCAACACTGCCCTGTTTATCAGATGCACCTACTACCGCGATAGATTTTGGAGAAAGAAAGACTGATTCTGACATTATGAAGATCCCTCAACTAATTTTCCATAATAAGGTTATTCATTTTTGTATAACCTTGTCATCTTTACGCTCAAGTTTAAGACTACCAGATAAACTATAGTCGAAATGAGCTGTGAGATAATTGATGCCAAGTAGGCATCATAGCCAATTTGTAGTAAATAATATTGTAAAACCCATCGTACAATCGTATAAACAACCTCACCAATTCCAAGCGAAGTTATTATTTTAATTAAATCTGATTTTAATAACGATTTTTTCAGTTCACCAGTTTCTGTTTTGTATTTTTTTCGGTTGTCAAGATAGAATAAGATACCAAATGTTGAAAAAAACACTCCATAATCAACTGCCAAAGTTAATGTGGTGTTAAGGTAGTCATATTGATCAGAAAAGTAATCAGCAGCAATAGCCGAAATTGTTATTGAAGCGGCAAATGCCAAAAGAATATTTTTATTCAGTCTTAGATATTCTTTGTATTTTTGATTCATACTCCACTAGAAGTTTTTTGCCTTATATGGTTAGAGAAAAACGATAAATTACAACATCAATATAGTAATATTCATGATGTTAAATTATGCCCAACCAGTTTATAGACCACCATCTGAGGCAAAATCATTAATCTTTCAAGTCACAATTGGCTGTTCATTCAACGAATGCTCATTCTGTGATATGTATAGAAATAAAGAATACAGTGAAAGACCTTGGGATGAAGTCAAAACTGAAATTGATTTGATGGCAAAGCAGCTTCCTGATACAACTAGAATTTTTCTTGCAGATGGTGACGCACTGAATTTATCAACTGACTATATGGTTAAGATAACAGAATATCTTTACAAGAATTTCCAAAAATTAGAAAGAGTATCTTGCTATGCAATGCCAATGAATTTACTCAAAAAGACTCCAGAGGAACTGAGAAGAATGAATCAGGCTGGACTGAACATGTTATATCTAGGAATAGAAAGTGGTTCTGATATTATTTTAAAGAAGATTACGAAAGGTGCCACATCTGAAACGATCATAAGAGCATGCAGAAAAGCAAAAGAAACGGGATTTACATTATCGTGTATTATTATTTTAGGACTTGGAGGAAAGGATTACACTAAGGAACACATCAAAGGTACAGCGCATGTTGTTAATTCTGCATCACCACATTATCTTGGAACGTTAACTTTGATTTTAGAAACAGGCGTTAAAGAAGAATTTCTAAAAAAGTTTGGAGAAGAGTTTCACCCAATAAATGATGACGAGGCTTTAGCTGAGCTACATGATTTGGTCCAGCAAATTGAAATCAAAGAAAAAATGGTATTTCGAGCAAATCATGGATCTAATGCATATAATATTGGTGGTGTTTTTCCTGACGAAAAAAATACCATGCTTGAAAAAATCTCTTGGTTAAAGGAACATCCTGAAAATATTAGACCAGAAGGATTCAGAGCTTTCTAAAATTAAATTTTTTCCAATATTGGTTTCAAGTGTTCAGGCAAACTGGGTAATTCTGTATGGCTTTGATTATTTTGTAAAATCTCAGGACCAATCCTACGTACGCGTTGTGTTCCAATGAGAGTATCAAGATTACGCTGAATGTCCTTTTCTGATAAAACATTTTTCAGTTTTTCAACCAATTCTTCTTCCTTTTCATATTTTTGAATTGCATGTTGAATCAATATCATTTTATCATTCATAGATAATTCACTCAATTTAAGATCTTTAATAATAACAGCCTAAAAAATATTTGAATTTGAATATGGGTCCACAGGGATTTGAACCCTGGATTTTCGCCGTGTAAGGGCGACGTCATAACCGACCTGGACCATGGACCCAGCAAATTTCTTTGTTAAAAACCATTTAAACTTTGAGAAGCCATTTTTGAGATTACAATAGATATCAAGTTTCCATAAAAATTATCAAAATCAAACTAACGAATAATAGTGTAAGAATTTCATATGCCATAATGAGCCAAGTAATAATTGCAAAATTTGGAGGTAGTACAATTGGAGTTGATGGTATATCAATCCCAGTGATTATTCAACGAATTAACTCCATTAGTAAAGATGCTAAAGTCATGGCAGTATTTTCTGCGCCATTAACTACAGTAGAGGGAAAACGCACATCACTAACAGATGTTGCATTACAGCTTGGAAACCGAGCAAAGGATGGAAAGAGTTCGGATTTAATTATTTTAAGAAAAACATATGAAAAAATATTGGAGCTTGTAAGTTCTGAATTTCAAGACGAGTGTAGAAAGATAATTGATGAGTGCTTGGGTAAAGTACAGATTGAATTAGAAAAGGCGATGAAGAAAAAGGAATTTTCTGACGAAACTCGTTCTAAAACTCTAGCATATTCTGGAGAAATTTTAATGTCATATGTAATGGAATATATCTTACGTAGTCAGGGAATTAAATCAAAATCCGTAAAATTAGAAAATTGGCCGATAATAACTGATAATAATATTGAGTATACAAATTTTGTAGTATCAGAATCAAGCAAGAGGATTGAACATGTTGAAAAATTACTAGAACAAAATCAAGTAGCTACGATAGGTGGTTTTATTGGCCGTACTACGGATGGAGTCATAACAACATATGAGAGAGGAGGATCTGATAGAACAGCCGCAGATTTAGGAATTTTACTTCATAAGAAATTTGATATAAAAATTGATTTTGAAAAGGATAGTTCTGTCGTTTCTGCCGATCCCAGAATTGTAAAAGAAAATCTTACTGATGTACATAGTATATCGTATAACGAAGCAAGGTTAGCTGGAATGTTTGGAATGAACATTTTAGATCCTGTTGCAATTAAAGAGATACTAGAAAATGGTATTTCATTACCAATAATTATTACTGATATGAGAAATCCTGAAAAAATCACAACAATTGAAAGAAAAACAAGCAATGGTAATGGTCATCCAATTAAAATAATTACTGGAAAAAAGAATTGTGCAATTTTAAGAATTGAAGATGAATTCATGCACAAATTGTTGGATTCACTTGAAAATAAAAAAAGATACAGCGAATTTGTAATACTATCACCATTTACTAAAGACGGAATAAAATTTTCTAGAATATTATTCCTAGATGGTGATTATGTTAAAAGAAATGAAAAATATATTTTAGGATTTGATCCACTTGCAACTATTACATATAATCGGGGTGTTATAACATTGATAGGAGATGAGATGTGGAGAGTACAACAAATTGTTTCAAAAACTAGTGCTAAGATTGGTGAATCTGGACTAAACATACTCAATATGGATGCACAAGAAGAAACTTCAAGAATTATAGTTGTAGTAGAAGATTCTAGAGATAATATTGAAAAAGCAATCACTGCAATTCATGAAGAACGCTCTAATATCAAATTCATTTAGGCACAATTATTTAAATTACCAAAATTGGATCAACCCGTATGAAAGAAGTAGGAAAAATTTGGATGAATGGAAAATTGGTTCCATTCAAGGATGCAAAGGTACACGTCCTTACTCATGCTCTACATTATTCTACAGCTGTCTTTGAAGGAATAAGATGCTATAATACACCCGATGGTTCTGCAATTTTTCGATTACCAGAACATGTTGATAGATTTTTCAACTCATCTAAGTTGTATGGTATGAAAATTCGTTATACAAAAAAGCAAATCATTGATGCTATAATTAAAACAGTAAAAACTAGTGGTCTGAAAGAATGCTACATTAGACCAATAGCTTACTATGGATATGGAACTATGGGGCTTACTCCAACATTAAACAAAGTCGATGTATCTATTTCATGTTGGGAATGGAAGATGGGTGAATCAAAAGCTGGTAAATTTTCTGGGGCTAAATGTAAGATTTCAAAATGGATCAGAATTGATTCCAGATCTCAACCCATGCAATCAAAATCTGCTGCAAATTATTCTAATGCGGCTTTAGCACGTGTCGAAGCACTCAAAGACGGATATGATGAGGCAATCATGCTTAATTCAAGCGGAAAAGTTGCAGAAGGTAGTGCTGAAAATATATTTATTATAAAAAATGGAGTAATCAAAACTCCTCCATTACATGCTGACATCTTAAATGGAATTACAAGGGATAGTGTAATCAAATTAATCAAGGCTAGGAAAATTAAATTAATTGAGAAGAATATAACGGTAAAAGAATTGTTAAAAGCCGATGAGATTTTCATGACGGGAACAGCTGCAGAAGTAAAATCTGTATCAAAAATTAATAGAACAACTATTGGAAATGGTAAGATCGGGGATATAACAAGGATATTACAAAAATCGTTTATGGATATTGTAATGGGGCAAGATCAGAAATTTGCATCTTGGTTACGATACATCTAAGTTTTTTACCAAATTAATTTAATGATAAATATGGAATCAAACTCATTAAATGATTCAAGTCAAGAGATATGCTGGTTCTGTAAGAAAGGAAGACATTCAGAATGTATGAAACGAATACCAGTAAATACGAAAACTGATGGACCGCATGATTGTTCATTTAACACAGAAATGGTTCCTTGTACCTGTACACATTGATATTCAAAGGACGGGTCTAGTGGGATTCGAACCCACGACAGCTGGCTTAAAAGGCCAGTGCGCTACCTGGCTGCGCTATAGACCCCGAGCAAGATATCTACACTGTGTAATTTAGTCTTTACAGATTTGATTAAAAGTTGAAAAGTTTAAAATTGAAAGATTTTACCGGATAATTGAGCCCTTGTAGTATAGCCCGGTCTAGAATTCGGCCCTGTCACGGCTGAGACGCGTGTTCAAATCCCGCCGAGGGCGCCATTATTTTATCAACGAAAAAATTTCATCTAGAATGTTTTTGTTTGCGGCAGCAACAAAAGATAACCGCGTGTCATAATTGAGATCAGAATCAAGTGGTTGTAAATTTTCATCTAGTATCAAACCACCAGCCTCTTTTATCAGAAGATAACCAGCTGCTAAATCCTGAATTCTTATTTTTTTTCGCAGATCAATAAAAATGTCAATTAGACCCTCTGCAAACATAGCCATTTCTAACGCGTTAGCTCCCATGTGTCTAATATGATGATGTTTTTCAAAAATTGGTGCAAGTTTATTCATTAGTTCTGGTGATGAACCAGAACTGTTAATCCCAACAATTTTGTATAGTGGTTTTTCGTTATGTACAGAAATTTGTTTACCATTTTTGAAAGCACCACTACTCTTTGAAGCAGAATAAAGATCACCTGTTGAAAGATTTGTAACTACAGAATCTGTTACCGAGCTAAGTTTTTCTTCCGTTGAAAATGCTAGTGAACAACAAAAAAATGGCATTCCTCTGACAGCATTCGCTGAACCATCTATCGCATCCATTATTATGAAACCCTTTGGATCTGAAGACAGTTCAACCCTACCGCATTCTTCACCAAGTATCACACAGTCAAAATTTATTTTCTTGAGATAATCAATTACAGTTTTTTCTGCAATTATGTCTATATTTCTTGAAATATCTCCTCCAGCTCCTCTCCCAAAATCTCCTGATGCCGCTTCCGCAGTTCCAGCTAGATCTTTGACATTTTTATAAACAAGTTTTGAAACATCGAGAAGAATTTCAATTGTATTCATATGTAATTTCAAACAGAACATAATTTAAGTGAAAATTTTTTGAAGGCATAAATATCAATTCGTGAAGATTATTCTGTGAGTGGAAAAGACGAATCAGTTACCAGTAAAAATTCCTTAATGGGAACAAAATCAGGAAAGAAGATAATCAAGCAAGGCTTATTCAAGTCTAAGGGATATAGACAATTCAATCAATACAAGGAAGAATATGAGATAAAGTTTCCTGAATTTGCAACACGATTTACAAATGCTTTATTACAACAGATCAAATCTGATTCATCTCCTAATGTTACACAACAGAAATTTGGCGAGGAAGTTGGATCAACCGAAATTGTTTTAGAATCATCACAGATTGATTCAATCAAGTCAAAGCTTGAAAGCTTCGACATTCTAAATGATAGGGTTTTAAGAATTCTAAATTCTAATTTTGTGAAAATGACTTTTCCTGTATTTAATGCATTGTTTGACGCATCAACAGAATATTTTCAGGATAAAAATTTGGAACTCAGAGAAGATATTGTTGACGGACATATTATAGCAATTGATCTAAGTGAGCCTATGGATAGAATTGTTGATAAAGATGAAGACTTGGATTATTTGGATGATTACAAACTAATGAATCCATACATACTAAAGATAGCTAGAGAGAAAATTGCAAAAGGTGGAGAAGAAGTTTTAAAACAATTTGAAAATGGATTCAAGGATGCTCGAGTTGGTCAATACCTTGATACTAAATTAAAACAAAATCCAAAGTCAATTACCGACAAGGAACTTGATGAAAGCTACAAAAAATATCGTTCTGTCATGGGTACAGCCGGTTCTAACATGGCGCTTTCAAGAGAACCACTAGGGGAAATCTTTCGTACAGGAATGGGTAAGGCTTCCGAGTCAGTTGGATGTGGGAATGAGATTGAAGATTCCATTAGGGATAAAGCTGTAAAAATTCCATCATGGCCATTATATTACAGCCTGTCTACAAATGATGTCAAAAAGGGATTTGATCTAACTATGGAAAGAAGTCAAACATATCTGGACGATGCAAGAAAAGCACTTGATCTTTTACCTGAAAACTTTTCACATAGACCATTTTTGGAATTTTTATTTTTGACAGTCGAACATTATAATGAATTTTGGTTTAAAAAACTACAAAAGGAAAACATCTGGTCAGATCTTACGTCCAAATTACCAAAGTGATTTTTAATGATGTGGTCAGAAAAATACCGTCCAAATAATTTTACAGATTTAATTGGTAATGAAGAGTCTAGGAAATTATTTGTAGAATGGTTTACAAATTGGAAAAAGGGAACAAAACCAATTCTTCTGGTAGGTCCACCAGGTATCGGCAAAACAACTCTAGCTAATATTGCCGCAAAACAATTTGGTTATGATCTTATAAGCATCAATGCAAGCGACGTAAGAAACAAGAGAAACATTAACGAAATTCTGACTCCAGTTTTAGGAAATCAAACTGTTTTAGGAGCACCAATGATTTTTATCGATGAGGTGGACGGTGTACATGGAAGAGCAGATTATGGTGGTGGTGAGGCTATAATTCAGATCTTGAAGGAACCTACTGTGCCAATAGTCCTTGCTGCAAATACGGATACATCAGACAAGATGAAAAGTATCAAAAAAGTTGTGAAAACAATCAATCTGAAGACATTATCGCCAAAATTATTGCGACTTTATCTTAATAAAATATTACAGCTTGAGGGAGTAAAAATTGATTCTGATGCTTTAACAAAACTTGTCATAGAATCTAGAGGTGACATTCGTTCTCTAATTAATTTCACACAAGCAAGAGTTACTGGGTTTGATCCACCCACTGAAAGATCCTTTGAAACATTGGATATAGAAGAGGGGATCAATGCATTTTACAAAGCAAACTCGATTGATGAGGCGAGATCCGTTTTGTATTCTCTTAGAATAGACCCAAGAGAAAAGATTAGTGCATTTTATTCTAGTATTATAACAAGCAAGATTTCTGTTGACGACATGCAAAATTTTTTGCAGGTAATTTCTGAAGCTGATATGTTATATGGAAAAATAATGAAAACACAACAATGGCGCTTACTACGATACTTGGACGCTATACTTTTGGGGTTGTATAAAAAAGACATTCCTATTCGTTATTCAAAGTATAACCTTTCATGGCAACTTCTTAATAGACTCAGATGGGATGGTACAAAAATAAAGTCGATTATTGGCTCTCTGGCAAAAACTATGCATGTTTCAAAAAGTACTTTTTCAACTCTCTATTTTCCATTCTTACTTTACT
>LUMF01000135.1_pt1 | contig 14071 bp, 18 predicted proteins | sample 729701 | NCBI WGS metagenome assembly LUMF01 (sample SAMN03860270, study PRJNA289734) | marine metagenome | biome: seawater column; feature: ocean; material: water; isolation source: Red Sea water column Station 34 - depth 100m | place: Saudi Arabia: Red Sea | collected 2011-10-15 | depth 100 m | reverse complement strand
CTATTTTTTTTATAATCAATTTATGGTAATTTTTCTGTCACTTTTGATTTAAAATCTGACTCAAACCATATTGTTTTAGGTTCTGTATTCTTTTTTGGAAATGAGTTTATTGCAATGTGTGAAAAATCTTCCTTTTTGTTTATTGAGCCATGCGTATGTAGTTTATTTGCCGGAATATGAACACAATCTCCTTTGTTGAGGTTCATTCTCTTCATTTGTTTAATTCTAAATGTCTTCATCCCTGTACCAATTTTCTTATACATTACAAGACTCCCTTTTCCTTTAGTAACTATCAGTGTCTGACCTGCATCATGAAAATGTAATTTTGTTCTTGCTCCACCTTTGAATGTCACATGATAGATTTTCTCTGCAGATGGCTTGATTTTTGCTGAAATGTCTTTAGCCGCAATTTTTCCTGTAAAGTAGTTTGTTTTAGCTTTTTTACTTGGAATTCCAGTTTTTGTGAATAGATTCTCTTTGTTCATAATTTCTGTGCCTGTTATGCTGTATATGACTTTTAGTTAATAGGACTTAAAAATACTTGAACATATGATATGTAGAAATGGCAAAAATTGATGTTAAAACAAAAGTAATCTCGCTTAAACCTCATCTAGATTATGATACTGCCGAAGAGATGATTGAATCACGTAAAGTGAAACTCTTTCAAACATTATTGCACAAACCCAAAAAAAGTGAAGTTCATCTACATTCTCTAACATTACATTTTGAGGCTATACTCTTACTGTCTGGTAAATATTCTGTAGATTTCATACGAGATGCATCCCATACTCTATCTGTTGACAAAAATGTCCAAGAAGTGATAATTAATGATGAGGTTTTCCCTGTTAAAAAAAAGAAAGGGGTTCTTAGTAAACTAGAACCATCATTCAAAAATAAAGTAAAAATCGAAATGCAAGAACGCGTCATGCTTGAAAACACTGACGATATTTCCTTTGATCACCATGGAAAAGAAATGACACTTTCTTACAACGACACGCTAAAATTACTAGACAAACATCCAAAAAAATCCATAAATGAAGATAAAGACTCTGTACGTAGACCTGAAATTACATCTGATGCAGTAATCTCTAAACTAATTTCCAAATTAAAAAAACCTGCTGAAACTGGTATCAAATCTTCAGAAGAAACCATTGAACTAAAAGATCTACTTGAAATTTACGTTCCAATTTTTGAGGCTAGATTGATTGGTCCTAAAAAACGAATCAAAATACTACGAATTGATGCAATTAGGAAAAAAATCCTATAATCACTTTACCATCTTCTGAAATTCTGGGTCATCATAAAATTTTTCAAAAATTTTCTCTTTTCTTGCCCATAACTTGATTGTTTTAGAATTCTTTATTGCAACATTTAGTAAAGCAAATGCCTCTTCGACATCGTTTAGTGCTGCTTTACTTCTGGCTTTTGCATAAACTACATTGATGTTTCCTTGGTGCTTGGATAAAATCTTGTCAAAAACCTCTATTGCCTTTTCGTGTCTTTCTAATTCTGCCAATTCTATTCCTTTATGAAACAAAGAGTCAAGATGCTGTGGATTTGCTCTGTAAACATTTTCAAAACAATTCAACGCCAACTCGTGCTTTCCTGTCTTGCCAAGTACTATTCCTTTGTAAAATCGTGGGTTTGGTTTTTTTGGATCAATTCTAATTGCCTCATCTAATGCTTCCAGTGCCTTCTCATGTTCCAGTTTCTTATCGAGTAATACGCCTTTGTTATAATATGCTGGTGCATAACTTGAATCTGCTTGTATTGCTTTGTCATAATATTCCATTGCACCCTCTGCATCTCCAAGCTCTGCCATTGCAATGCCTCTATTGTTTAGTGCTGGCGCATCTTTTGAATTCTTTTGTATTATCATATCAAAACATGTTATTGCGTCTGCATATTTTTTCAACTGGTTTAGTGCCAAACCCTGGTTATACCATGCGTTAACATTTTCTGGCTCAATTTTTGTGACTTTTTTAAATAATGTTGCTGCAGCCTTTGGTTGATTTTTTTCTAAAAACGCCATTGCCTGATACATCAAATCTTCTGGATCTTCTTTTTTCCCAAATAATCCCATGTTTTTTAATAATTATTCCTGTTTATAACAACTGCACTGTTTTGTCTTGTGACGTACACATCCTACCAACCTGTGGTCTTTACATCCACAAATAACACATTTTTTCATTTTCTTACGTGTAATTCTGATTGACTACTACTTAATGAATTGCATATTGAATCTGTAATATCCTTCACCATCTTACTAAAATTTTGAGAAAAATTACTGTACGTCTAAGTGAAAAAGACTATCTTGACTTTCTTCTTGAAAGTAATGAGTATAGTAATACTGCAGAAGAACAAATTTACGAAATTATTCAATATTATGTTCTAATACGTCGTCGTCGAGTAAAACTAAAGAAAAATTCTAAAGAAAATCTTGATTCTCACTTGTAATCATTTACATTTCTTTTTGTGTTTTCTTAAATCATCTGGGTCTCTAAACTCTGCACCGCAATTCCTACATTTGACATCAATCTTTCTTGCATGTGCAATTTTTTCATGTCTTTTTAGCCTCTCTGCATCATGCAACTCTGAACCACATTTCTTACATTTTGTAGTGCTTTCTTCGGCTTTGGCAAAAAGTTTCATCGTAAGTTATAGTGCTTAGATCTTAAAATGATTTTCTCTTTTATTCCTGAATAATGACATTCTTTATTTTATCTATTATGTGAAAAATTGTATGGACTTGAGCAAAGTTGTAAAAATTGGGCTAATTGCAGGAATTGGAATAATTGCCACAATAGCCATAACCAATACAATCTACCCTAACAATGCGATAAATCTTCATGAACAGGCATGTATGAGCCTGGCAAATCAAATGATTGAAAACATGGAGGAATCGAACTTTGATCCAGAAAAATTTGCAAAAATGAATGACTTGCTATTTTCCCGAATGACTAATGAACAGTGTACTGACACTGAAGGCTGGAAAAAAATTGTTAGTTACAGTCCTGAAATCTAATCTTCTTTGAATCTCTTTGGCATCATTTCTAAAATTAATTTACGCGATGGCTGTCTTTCTAATTGCTGGCAAATTTTGTAAACACAATCTCCTATCATTGATGGCTTTGCATTTCTAACTTGAAACTTGTCAAAAATCTCATCTTCTGACATCTTTCCCATTTGTGCCTCAATGTTAAATGCGATTTCTAGTGCTATTGGTTTTAATCTTGACTCGTATTCTTGTTGAAGTAGATCTATCTCTTCTTTAAGTTCGTCAATTTTTTCAGTATCTTTTACTGTCTTTTTCTCTAATTCTAATTCTCGTAATCTTTTTACTGTTTTTCCACTATGATAATCAAATCGTATGATTAATTCTTTAATCACTACTGACTAGAGTGAGAGTTTAGGATATAAGGTATATGAAATAATATTCAATATGCAGATAAATGAAATTTTCAAATCAATTCAAGGTGAAGGGCCAAACTTTGGTAAACCTGCAATATTTCTAAGAACCGCTCAATGTAATTTGAAATGTACCTGGTGCGATACTAAATACACGTGGGACTGGGAAAATTATGATTACACAAAGGAAGTAAAAGAAATGACACTTGAAGAAATCAAAGAGCAGCTTTTAGATCTTGAAATAAAACATCTAGTCATAACAGGTGGAGAGCCATTACTTCAACAAGATGATCTTGCTGACCTACTTTCATTTCTAAAACCGAATTTTTATGTTGAAATTGAAACTAACTGTACAATATTACCAAACAAAATGTTGACTGATCTTGTTGATCAATGGAATGTATCTCCAAAAACAGAAAACTCAGGCAATCCTTTAGAATTATACGAAAATGATGAGTGTTATTACTTTTTTGCAAATCAAGAAAATTGCTTTTTCAAGTATGTCGTAGAAGATGAATCTGACATTTCAGAAATCAAAAAATTTGTTGCTAAATATAATATTCCTGAAAATCGTGTGCAATTGATGACTCAGGCATCAACTAAAGAAGAAATCAGTGCACGAGAAAAATCAATTTCTGAATTGGCAAAAGCCAATAATTTCCTATTTTCCCCACGACTGCATGTGGCTATGTGGGGTGCTCAACGTGGAAAATAATTATAACCCAATGAAATTAGGATTCTGAACATGACAAAAATAAAGGCCGGTGATCTTGTCTTGTTTTTTTATAACGACTCAAAAAAATGGCTATTAAAAATCTCAAAAAAAGAACAATTTCATTCTCATATTGGAATAATAAAACACGCAGATGCTATTGGAAAAGAATTTGGAAGTAGATTGATAACTAACAAAGACAAGTATGTCTATCTCCTCAAGCCAACAATTCACGATCATGTGATGAAGATGCAACATGGCACCCAAATTGTATATCCAAAAGATCTTGGTTACATTGCTGCAAGAACCGGTCTTCAATCAGGTTACAAAGTTGTTGAAATTGGTACTGGTAGTGGCTCATTAACCACATTTCTTGCAAGTATTGTAAAACCTCGAGGACACGTATACACTTTTGATGTAGAACCAAAATTTATGGAAATTGCTGAAAAAAATATCAAAAAAGCCGGCATGTCAAAATATGTCACAATGCACAACCAAAATCTGAAAAAATCAAAAAAAATTCCTGTTGACGAATGCGATTTAGCAATAATTGATCTTGGTGATCCATGGGAAGTATTGCCCCAGGTTCGAAAAATGCTAAAAAGCAGTGGAAGTGTTGTTGCAATTTGCCCTACTATGAACCAACTTGAAAAACTATCTGCTGCATTTGTGGAAAATGAATTCACAGATATTGAATCTACAGAGCATATTCTACGTCGAATTGAGGCAAGGGATGGAAAAACCCGTCATTCTTATCAAGGAATTGGCCATACAACCTATCTTGCAATGGCAAGAAAAGTGTATTTTAACAAGAAACGCTCAAAGAAAAAGTGAACTAATTGACTGCAACTGCCATAACAAAAGAACTAATTGAAAAATTTCTCACCTCTCGTGAAAACCATTCAAGAAAAGGAGATAACGGAAAAGTTCTGATAGTTGGAGGAAGTTACATTTATCACGGCGCACCTGTACTTTCCTCACTTGCAGCATTACGCTCTGGCAGTGATTTAGTTTACACATGTGTTCCAAAAATCAATGCATCTTCGACACGCTCGATTTCTCCTGATTTGATAGTAATCCCAATGGCTGACTCCAAACTTACACGTGGAACTGTTAACAAATTGTTGGGACAGGTTCCTGTGGATATAGATTCTACTGCAATTGGTATGGGTCTTGCAATACAAGATGTTGAAGCAATAAAACTACTTGTAAAATCATTACTAGATAGAAATGTTAGGGTTTCTTTAGATGCCAGTTCTCTAATCAAAGAAATTCTCCCAATAATTGAAGGTCAAAATGTTGTTGTCACTCCTCATTCAGGAGAATTCAAGAGACTCTTTGGTGAATCTGTTGGGAATGATACATCTTCTCGACTAATCACTTGTGAAAAATTTGCAAAACAACATTCGCTTACAATACTCCTAAAGGGTCAAGAAGATATCATAACTAATGGTGAAATCTCGTATACTAATTCCACCAACTCTCCTTGCATGACAGTTGGTGGAACAGGTGATGTACTGTCTGGACTTGTTGCAGGATTCTTATCTAGAAACAAAAATATGATTGAGGCTGCAAGTATTGCAACATTTGTTAACGGTACTACAGGCGAATTACTTCAAAAAGAAATTGGAAATCATATCCTTGCAAGTGATTTAATCTCTAAATTACCGACAGTTCTTAACTCATTTAATAACTAACATGAACTCTGCCAACGCACTAAAATTCATAGACAAAAACAGTAACTCCCTACTAAAAGATCTTCAAACATTAATTCACCAACCCAGCATATCTGCAAAAAATGAAGGAATTGAAGAGTGCAGTATTCTAGTTTCAAAAATTTTAAAAAAATCAGGCATAAAATCTGAAATTTTACGATTAGGAAAAAATGCAGCCCCTCTGGTATATGGTGAAGTCAAATCCAAAACTAACCCAAATACCACTTTGTTATTTTACAATCACTATGACGTACAACCAGTTGAGCCTCTTGAATTATGGGATGATCCTCCATTTAGTGGAAAAATAATTGGAAACAAAATTTTTGGTCGTGGTGCATCTGATGATAAAGGTGAACTCATCACACGTATCAAAGCTGTTGAATCATACTTGAAAACTGAAGGTGATGTTCCATGCAATGTGAAATTTGTAATTGAAGGTGAAGAAGAAAATGGAAGTGAAAACATTGGTAGTTATCTAAAAAAATACAAAAAGAAATTTTCTTGTGACGGTGTAGTTTGGGAGTTTGGGTACGTTGATCAAAAAAATAGGCCAATTATTGGACTTGGAATGAAAGGGCTATTGTATGTAGAACTAACTGTAAAAGAATCTGTACGTGATGTTCATTCTAGTTTTGCCGTCATAATTAAAAATCCTGCATGGAGATTAGTCCAGGCATTAAACACAATGCGTAATGAAAATGGAAAAATTCTGATTAAAGGTTGGTATGATGATGTGAAACCATTGTCTAAAAATGACATCAAGCTAATAAAAAAAGAACCATTTGATGCTGCTGGATTCAAAAAAGAATATGGAGTGAAAAGTTTTGTCGGAAACAAAAATGCACTAGATGCAAAGAAAGCATTGGTCTCTGGGGTAACATGTAACATTGCTGGCATTGAATCAGGTTATACTGGTGATGGCGCAAAAACAGTCCTTCCTGGTACTGCAAAAGTGAAAATTGACTTTAGATTGGTACCAAACATGGATCCAAAAAAACTAATCAAATTACTAAAAAAACATCTTCATGTTAATGGGTTTGATGATATATCGATCAATGTTTTAAACGCAGAAGCTGCTGCAAGAACAAATCCTAATGAAAAAATTGTTTCAACAGTATGTGAAAGTACAAAAAAAATTTTTGGTGATTATGTTTTGAACATTTCCAATGCAGGAACAGGACCAATGCACGCGTTTACAAACATTTTGTCTGTACCATGCATTTCTGTTGGTGCATCTTACATCTTTTGTAGAATGCATTCTCCTAACGAATTTGCAAAAATCGATCTTCTAAACAAGACTACAAAGAACATTTGTTTACTCTTAGAACATTTTTCACGATCATAATTTGCAAAATTTACTTGAATTAATTACACAACATGTGTGAAAACAAGTAACTTGTATGATATAACACTGTAAAGATCCGGCAGAAGGTTATGGCTATGTCTAAAGCTAAGAGAAGCGCAGCAGCTAAGAAAGCAGCACGCACTCGCAAAAGAAGAGCAGCAGCCGCAGCTGCAGTGCAAAACGTAAAGCACCAAAACGTAAGGCAGCAAAACGTAAAGCAGCTCCAAAACGTAAGGCAGCAAAGCGAAAAGCAGCTCCAAAACGTAAGGCAGCAAAGCGAAAAGCAGCTCCAAAACGACGTCGTCGTTAAACTGATCGAATATAATGTCAGTAACGTTGACCGCGTGTAACACGCTGATGCGTTCTCGGCAATTGACGATCTACGATTTTTTAGATACCACCCTAACTTAGGGTATTCACAAATTTTTACTAATCCTTTTATTGTCTATTTTCGGAGTGTTATTATGAGCTACATGCCAGGTGCAACCGCTGTAGGTATTACATTTGATAATGGTGTGGTATTTGCCAGCGAAAAACGAATTGCATATGGAAACTTCCTTGTAAGTAAATCTACAAAGAAAACATTTCCTATAACTCCTAAAGTCGGAGCTACATGTGCTGGTTTGGTAGCTGACATGCAATTGCTTTCATTACAAATTTCTGCTTTGGCAAAAATTAGAAAAATGGATTTGAAACGAGATATTCCTCCAAACACAATTGCAAAGATGATGTCAAATATGATGTATGAAAGACGTTATTTCCCATTACTAACACAAGTAATTGTTGGCGGTGTAACTGACAAACCTGTCATCTACACTTTAGACCCACTTGGTTCTGTGTTGCCTGATGATTATGCTGCAGTTGGTACTGGTGCTGAAATGGCACTTGGTGTTTTAGATCCTCAATTCAAAGAAAATATGAATGAAAAAGATGCTGTCGACCTTGCTGTAAAGGCAGTTCGTTCTGCTACAATGAGAGACTCATTTAGTGGTGATGGCATTGATGTTCTAGTTGTAAATCAGGATGGAATTACTGAATTTACTGAAGATGTTAAGTAATTTTATAGTGTCTTAGAAATTTCCCACGCTTTATCTGATATGTAGTGTAAATTTTTCAATACTTCGCCTTTATCCATACTGTCTAATTCTGAACTATCGACTTCAGATTTGCCTCTTGAAAATTCAGAAAATTTCTTTATTCCTGGCCTCATGAGGTTTGCTCCCTTACACATGAACTTGACTGCGCCCATGTCTACTTGAACAAATGGAAACTTTTCCAAAGTTGAAATCTCGCTGAGAAAAGGAAGATACTCGTCTTTGATTTTTAGAATTTTGATATCTTTGCCTGTGATTAATTGTGTCTCATTATCAATTTCATACACTTTGAGATTCTTTATTTTTGGAACGTCAATTTTCCATTTTTCAGACACAATTTTTAGTAATTGTGTTGTTTCAGTCTTTGAAATTAGATTTGTCTTCAAGCCTTTGTAATCTCTTTTCTAATGTCTATCAGGTCTCTTAATATTGCACTGGCAGTTTCTATTCCGCCTGCCCCTCTTCCAATGATTGTCTGAGTTCCTGAATGTTCTGATGTAAATGAAATTGCATTTAATGTTCCATTCACGCATAATGGGTCGTTAATCTTTATTTCAACTGGTGATACGGTTAATTCCTTATTACATGAAGCAATCAACTTCACTGCACATCCTCTTTTTTGTGCATTTTTGATGTCATTTGTATTCACTTTACGAATTCCTTTTTTTATTATATCTGGCATTGTAACTTTCATGCCCATGATCCAATTTGCTAAGATGACAAGCTTTGCTGCAGCATCTAATCCGTCTAGATCAAGTGATTCATCAGCTTCAACATATCCTTTTGATTGTGCATCTTTGAGTGCATCATCAAATGACATGCCTTCTGCCATGTTAGTTAAGATGTAATTGGTCGTGCCGTTTAGAATTCCTTGAAATGATAATATTCTCTCGCCTCTCAAACTATTTTTGGCATAATCGAGAATTGGTGTTCCTCCTCCTACTGTACCACTAAATCGTAACATTACCTGATTATAATTTGCCAATTCCATTAAGGATGGAAATGCAAGTGCTAGTGGTCCTTTGTTAACTGAAATAACATGCATCTTTTTTTTCATTGCAGAGATAATGTGACTCATTCCTGGCTCTGCATCTTTGTAATTGCTTGCAGTTGTTTCAATTAATACGTCTGCATCAATGCTGTCGATAATTTCTTTTCCCGGAATTTGTTTTAGTGATTTGTCGTATCCTCTAACTGAACCTGTTTGTTTTTTCGCTTTGTTTAGTTTCTTTAAATCCAATCCTGCTTCATTATATGCACATCCTTTACTATCAAATACGCCAACAATTCTTGGATTTAATCCAAATTTTGAATAAAGATCATGAGTACGTGATTCCAAAAGCTCTGAGAAGCTTTGTGCAACTACTCCAAATCCACATAGTATTATTCGCATAGTTTCGTAAAATCAGATGGATTATTTAATCTGACTTGTCTAATTTGAGAGATAATGAGTTAATACAGTATCGAAGTTTAGTTGGATTTGGACCATCGTCAAACACATGCCCCAAATGCGAGCCACATCTTTTACAATTAACTTCTACTCTCACCATTCCAAAACTTCTATCTTCAATATACTCAATTCGTTCATCTTCTTCTGGTTTGAAAAAACTTGGCCAACCTGTACCCGAATCAAATTTTGTTTCTGATGAAAATAATTCTATTCCGCAACCTCTGCATTTGTAAACTCCTTTGTCTTTACAATCCCAATACATTCCAGTAAATGCACGCTCAGTACCTTTTTGTCTACAAACTTCATATTCGTCTGGGCTTAGTTCTTTTTTCCATTCTTCATCTGTTTTTGTAATTTTTTCACTCATTGTTTTGTCCTTTTAGCTTCTGTTCTTTTTTCAGATTCAAATCTTTCTAAATCATATTTATTCATATCCACATATTTCATTATCTTACTAAGCATTGGATGTTTTTTGTTAATTGCTTGATACATTTTTTGTGCAACAATTCTATAATCCTGATGTCCCTGAGGTACCGTTCTTAGTTCAATCATGTGAGTTGCTTCTCTTAAATTCATCTTCATCATGTATGGATAGTTGTATGCAAAATTTACAACGTATTGTGCTTCTTCTGGATTCTTTTTCTGAATTTTTCTGAAAATGTAATCTGTATTAGTCATACACTCTTTGAATTCTTTCTGAATTCCAAGTTCTTTCACCTCTTGAGGCGTATCAAATCCATGAAGTGTAGTAAGTAATTGCCTTTCTAATGTTAATGCTCTGTGTCTATGAAAATCTCTAAACATTCCAAAATTTGTGACTAAATCAAATGTGTAATCGGTCATTTCAAATGCACGTGATGGTCTATGGCGTCTATTTTTTCTGGCATTAGACATTTCTGATATTATTTTCTTTTTCTTTGATTGACTCATCTTTTTTACCTGCTTCAAAATTTTATCAAAGGAAATTCCTTGAGATTGTTCGTAAATTATCGCAGAAATTACGCTGTTGATTGCTTTTCCTTCATTCTCACTTTCAGCCAATTTGACAATCTTTCCTTTGACAGGCGTGCCTGAAATACTCATTTTTGCTGCATTCTGTGCTGACTTTTTTATCTGATTGAGATAGTTTTGCAAAACTTTTCCATATTTGTCATCTGCTCTTCTGACAAATGATTTGATTGTAGTATCAAGCTCATGTTTAATTTTACTTGCTAGCTCATTTTCTTCTTTTAATTTTGATGCAAATAATATTGATAAAAGATATTCGAAGGCTCTGCCATTGCCAGTTACTCCTACATTTGTTAATGTTGAAGCTGGAAGAAGACTTCTTAGTGCATCTAATGCTTTTGCTTTTGTCGCAGCATTGTAAATTCTGATCGCAGACTTGATTACTGCATCGTCATTTATTGCATTAAACTTTTTTTCTTTTCCATCCTTATCCCTAAACTTGTAATTGCTTATCGAATCTTTTTCTCGAATTAGTTTTAACATTGGTTCTATATTTTTTGAATACACGTCAAAATCAAAATTACATGCATCGACATACTCATCTGCAAATTTTGTTTTCATAATTGTGGGTTCATAAAGAAACTTGTACTTTCCTTTAACTTTTTTATCCCATGACACATATCTTGATGATTTTTCCAAATATGAAAATCCAATTCTCCTATCTTCAATTTTTTTTACTGCAATGTTTGATAACCCTTCTACTGCAATCTGTCCAATACCTAATTCTGCAACTGAATCATCTCCATATTCTAATAAAACTCTGTCATAGAATTCTTCTCCTCGATTTTTATTTTTTAAAAATTCATCTAAGAAAATTTTCCTCATGCTTTTGTCAGTTCTACTATATCGCGACATCAGTGCACCACGATCTACTTGTCGTGGTGTGATCACTGCAAAGACGTTCTTGTCGGAATTTGAAAAATGTTTTTCTAAAATTTTTCTTTCATTCTTGGAAAATTCAGACAATAATCTTATTTTTCGTAATTGGTTTTATCTTTATCTTCTTCCAATTTGAATCAGATCGGGTGATTTAGTTGGAAGCTCGGTTGCAGTTTGTTGTCCCTTTGCTTGCCATCTTGTTAAGACTTCGCGAAATGCTTTTTCCATCTCTTCATCTTCAAGATACATCAAAGTCGTAACCCATCTTCCTTTGACTCCTTTCTCATTTCCCACAGGACCTCCAAGTGACTTCATCCAAAATTTTGATGGAAGAATTTTCAGTGCCTCATTTTCTGGTTCATTTTTCAATTTTTCCCAGTACTCTGATACGAATTTTAGGACTTGGCCCAACTCTTCTTTATCAATCATAATCAATTTTGATTAAAATCCAATAATAAAATTACTCTCAGTCGTGAAATTTCAATTTAGTTAATTTCTTTGTACCAAAATTGTCAACCTTGTTAACACTTGGTTGGTTATACCGATCTGTCAACTTCCATTCATGAGCAACTGCGAAGTTGAAATCATTGGTAAACCTGTAAAAGACATGTATGGTGCACCAATGGGCAAAATTTTAGGCACCACAACTGATGTTGATGGTTCTGTGGAGATTGGATTCACAACGTTTACTAAAACAAAAAGAACTTGTAATCCGCCGTCTTAACGCATTGATGGAAATTGTCTCTGACAACGACAGCATGAAAGCTGATGCAGAAATAATTCATGAAAAGTACAACACAAAATTAATGACACTCCAACGTACTGAATATGAAATAAACTCTGAATTAGATAATAGAGTCGTCGAAATTGAAGAACAGGAAAAATCTGTCAAAGTACTTTTGTTTGATGCAAAAGTTCAACTCAAAAGTAACGAAATTTCTCAGGAGACCTTCGATCATGTTCAAAGCGAAACAGACGAAATGCTTCAGCATATGAAACATGAGAAAGATGAGATTGCAAAAGTTAAATCCAGACTTGCAAATCTCTCACTCGAAGATATGATTCCACCGGTATCACAATCTTCGGTGATGCCAGGAACCTATCTACCAGAAGTTCCTGAAACCGATGAAACAGAAGCTCGTTTACCAGAACCACCTGGAACTGAAACTTCGCAAGTTTCAAACGAAACTCAGATGATGACAATTCCTCCACAGGTAGAATCTCCAGCAGAACCTGAATCTGACTGGATAAAAAGAATGAATTCTCAATAATCATTCAAAATTCTTAAAACATTCTTGTTTTCAACTTTCATTATTGGATTCTGAAAAATTTGATATTGGTTTAGGAAATAGTGATTCTGCTATACGAGAGTCTGCAAAAAAAGACTATATTTCATTTTGGGATGAATGTGCAAAATCATTGTCTTGGTTTGAACCTTGGACTGAAACTCTACAGTGGAATCCCCCTTTTGCCCGATGGTTTACTGGCGGAAAAATCAATGCGGCATATAATGCCCTTGATGTACATCAGGATTCAAAATCTGAAAAACCTGCAATTTTATGGGAAGGTGAGGATGGAACTGATAGAAAAATTACATACAAAGAAATGTTTACCCAGGTACAAAAACTGGCTAATGTCCTAAAATCTTTAGGCGTCAAAAAAGGTGATCGAGTAACAATTTACCTTCCTATGATTCCCGAACTTCCAATTTCGATGCTTGCATGTGCACGAATAGGTGCTGTTCATACTGTTGTATTTTCTGGATTTAGCGCTACATCTCTTTCTGACCGGGTAGAGGATTCTCAATCTAAAGTAATCATTACAGCTGATGGTGGATATCGAAAAGGAAAAATCATTAATCTTAAAGAAATCGTTGACGAATCGGCATCATCAGTTCAATTTGTAAAAAATGTCATTGTCTATCAACGAACAGGTCAGGATATTCAAACGAATGAAAAAGACCTGTTGTGGTCTGATGTAATGGATTATGCCTCTTCTGAATGTGATGCTGAAGTTCTAGATAGTACTGATTCATTATACATTTTGTATACCTCTGGCACAACTGGAAAACCTAAAGGTGTCTTACATGGTATTGGTGGCTATCTGACCCATCTCTACTCTACATACAAGTGGGCTTTTGATATCAAAGATTCTGATGTGTATTTTTGTACTGCAGATATTGGATGGGTTACAGGTCACAGCTATGTAGTTTATGGTCCTTTGTTACATGGTGCAACACAAGTAATGTACGAAGGTGCACCTGACTATCCTGATTCATCCAGAATGTGGGACATTATTCAAAAATACGGTGTAACAATTTTCTACACTACTCCAACAGCTCTTAGAATGTTAATGAAGTTTGGCGATGATATTCCAAATTCATTTGATCTTTCTTCCTTGCGTTTACTTGGAACTGTTGGTGAACCAATTAATCCTCAAGTTTGGAAATGGTACTTTGAT
>LUMF01000122.1_pt1 | contig 14241 bp, 14 predicted proteins | sample 729701 | NCBI WGS metagenome assembly LUMF01 (sample SAMN03860270, study PRJNA289734) | marine metagenome | biome: seawater column; feature: ocean; material: water; isolation source: Red Sea water column Station 34 - depth 100m | place: Saudi Arabia: Red Sea | collected 2011-10-15 | depth 100 m | reverse complement strand
TCACTACATTGACCTAATGCTTGTGGGTGCGAATATACTGTTTTGATATCGTCTAATTTTCCTTTTCCAATTAAACAATGTTCAACTTTAAGATATACTTCCCCTATTGAATGTAAACTAGTATTTGTGATTGCATCAATACTCTGTCCTACTGTACCTTCTATAGAATTCTCAACTGGCAATACTGAATAATTACTATTACCTTCTTCTGTAACTTTTAGTGCATCTTCAAATGATTTGCATGGAATTGTTTTGATATCTTCTCCAAAAAATTTTTTTGCAGCACTTTCGCTATATGCTCCGTGCTCCCCTTGAAAAGATACATTATTCATGTTAATCTTGATTCAAAAATTCACTTTTTCCAAAGTCTGATGATAATTTTCTATCATCAATCCATCCACAATCTTTACATTTCACAGCATCACGCATTTTTACAACTGTTCCAAAACATTTTCTACATTTTGTAAATAGTACTCCTAAATCTTGTGAATCGATACTTGCATGTATGGTGCCGTTAATGTGACTAATTATTTCTGCTTTAACCACATCTTTTGCTAAAGCAATATTCTTTTTTCTAATATGTCTTGTAACACAAACACACTCCAAATCTGCATTTACCTTTTTTCCATTAACAAATTTTATCATTATTGCAATCATTGAAGGAAGATTTGCTTCTACAACTCCGATAATAATATCTCCTACTTTTGGCACTGTGATCTGTTTTTGTCGATTTACTGATGCCAGTCTTTCAACAGAATCTAAATTGATATCTCCAATTGTTGTTGCTCTAATAACGTCATTATCCTCATATGTGTTATCTCCTGGTAGATATTCTTCAATCTGTGCAATTTTCTCACCTGGAATCTTCTGATTGTTGTCCATGCATATTCAAAGAAAATTTTACTATTAATTGTTTTTAGACATCACATAATTGATTAAAGACTTAGAATTTACTAATTTGTGAGCGAACAGTACTCGAGTAAAATTGTGACTTATTCTGTCTTTCTGGTAACTATCAGTGTTGTTGGATTAAGTGTAATTTCAATGATTTTTCCAGCATTGATCATATCAAGCACTTACGAATTCCCAAATGAATTAGATCCTTTTGAAACTAGTCCTTGGGCATTGCCCATTATTGCATCATCTATAATTTTGTTTTCTATTGGTTTTCTTTATCAGAAAAATAACTTACCCTCGACTCTTTCTGCTGGAATAAAATTTATCTTAAATTTTGAAATCTCTAAAAAAGCCGCAATTATAACTGGAATAATCATATTATCAATTTACATAGGATTTTCAATTGAAGAACTGTTCTTAGATGAGGCAAATCAATGGCCTGATTATAAAGTACTAGAAGCAGCATTGGACATATGGCCCTCAACAGATCATTACAGTGTATATGTCACTGAACAAAACACTAGATATGTTAGAATGGTACTTCTTGATTTCTCTCAAGAGTTCCTTCAAAATATTAAATTATTGCCCTTTGTAGCAAGCATTTCTGTAGTAATTCTCACTGCTTTGGTAACAATCCAAATTTCAAAAAAGAGATTTGCTGGAATAATATCTATGATTATACTACTACAAAGTATAACCTTTGTTGACTTTGACACAATTGCAGTTTATGAAAATTTCTGGGTGCTGTTCTTTTTACTTTCGATTTATTCGATACAAAAGAAATGGTGGTATGCATCTCCTACCTCTTACATTTTATCCATTTTTACAAAAGCATATGTGGTTACATATTTCTGGATAAACATTTTCTTTATCTATCGGGCAGAAATTCCACGAAAATCTAAATTATACATTTTAGCCTCATATGGAATTGTATTATCTATAACATATGCAATATTTGAGACTGGCAGAAGTATAATTTATGATGAAATTGTTAGAATTGATTTTAATTCTTTCTTAGATGGATTCACTGGATGGGGAAATTCCATGCAATTAGATCCTCTTATCGTACTTTGTATTATTCCTCTAACAGTTGGTTTGTTTAAAAAATCTCTTAATGGAATTAAACAAGCAGATTCAATCTTAATTCTTATACTTGGAACAATCCTTGCTGGTCCTTTAATTTCTCTAGTGACTGACTTTTACTTTATCTTGCCATACCGATTCATTCCATTTGTTATAGCAATTGCAATTGGAATTGGCGTATTTCTATCAAAAGAAGATTAATCTGCTCTAAGTATTGTCCAATGACTAGTTACTGAATCTGATGGCTTCACTGAATAAGAGTGGTTTAAACCTCTAAAGAGTTCAAATCTATCACCATTTTCATCATTCACTGCTAAACTTGTAACAAATGGTCTATGATACCAATTGCATTGTTCATCGTATCCTGGAACTTGGTACATATCTGTTAGACATTTATCATAATTATATTCTACAGTAATTTGCATCATACTTAGATTCTGACCATTTACATTACCTTTTTTCAAAACTGGCAATGTATCTAAAAATTTGTCTGTAACTGGTTTTGGAAGATATCTGGTGGCATCAGTTTTTACAACACTGATCAGTTCCCCCTCTGCATTTCTTACAACACTGATATTTGAAGCAAGATATTTTGAATCTTTAATTTTCTTTAAATCTCCTGAATGTATGTCTTCATAAAGTGATTGACCATAAACATTAGTCGAGAGAACTGTGATCAGTGATAATCCAATAATACATGAGAGAATTATTTTTTTCATAATTATAACCAGTGTGGTATCTCCAAATAATTATCCAATTTCTCATTTTTCAACATTTTTAATAATGCATTTGCCTGTGGTGTAGATAACATTGGTTTATCAAACTCGTTATCTGTTGAAATTCTAGGACATGCTACTTGAATAAATGCATCAATTCCTGTAAAATTCTTCAATCTATCATTTGTAATGTCTGTTAATGCCAATAATTGAACTTCTTTTCCTCTTTCTTCTAATTCTTTTTTAAACTTCAACGCTGTTACTTTTGCAAACTGACCTTCTTTAAGACCCACTATAATCCCAAACACTCTTGCTTCTGTTGCTTTGAAAATTTTCAATGTTGCCTTCTTTTCTAATTTCTCTGCAAAGTTAGTCACATCTCTTACTTCGTTAAAATACGGATCTAAAATATAGGTTCTAACCTTTGTTGACAGTGCAACGCCTGCTGCATGAAAGTTGCTTTGACCTAAAAATAAATTTGCATCCACCTGTTCTCTAATTTCCATTGCTGGATAAAACTCACATCCAAAAACTTGTCCATCATTTAATTGTCCTTTGCCTTTCCCAATTTTTACACTAACTCCTTTTTCTTCTAGCTTCTTTTTTACAGAATCAACTTGATGTAGATGTTGGCTATCTGTGATTAATGAAATGGTTTTACCTTTCAAAATTTCTATTGCTTTTGGAATAACATTGTCAAAAGAAATATCGTCAAACGCATCAATCATAATAACATTATCTTGTTCTCCTGGAAATGTTTCCAGTTTATTTGTATGGCCAATATTGAATAAAATTTCAGCTCCTAAAACCTTGGCTCCATTAGAATTAAGATCACATGTACCCCATGTTGTATCTGCCAAAACAAATGCTGGGATATCAAACTTCTTTGTAATATTTATTGCAGTTTGTTGAACTTGTGGTAACATTCCATCAGGAGCATTAAGTGCAACAGTCACCGGTTTTTTTTGAATAATTATATCAAAAATTGTCTTTTCGTCGATTATTATCATGTATTCTACAGATTGTTATTTTTAATTTAAATCCCACTCTGTCAAATCACTAAAATTCCTATATTCCTTAAGATAACTATGGGAAAACAAATTCTTCGTATTGGAATTGATGATACTGATTCTCCTAAAGGTATGTGCACCACATTTCTAGTTTACAAAATTATTGATAGATTGAAAAAAGAAAAAGTTGATTTTCTCGATTTTCCAAATCTTATTCGATTCAACCCAAACATTCCTTGGAAAACTAGAGGAAATGGAGCAGTTAGTCTGAAAATTTCTACAGATAACCCAAACAAAATCAAAAATTTGGTCAAACAATATGTAAAGCAATATTCAGATGTAAAAAATGGTGCAAATCCAGGACTTGTTTTTTGCCAGACTGAAAAGATTCCTGAAGCATTTACTAAATTGAGTTCTGATGCCATGTGGAAATTAATTAATAGAAATGAAGCAAAAAAAATTCTTTCAAAACATGATGTTGACTTTTTTTATCTAGGAAATGGTCAAGGATTAGTTGGAGCAACAAGTATCATTGGATATAATTTTGGTGATCAAACCTATGAATTATTATCATATCGAAAACCTTCACAATTTGGAAAAAAAAGAACATTAGATAAATCCAAAGTAAAACAAATGCAAGAAAAAACTTTTCCTCACACATTCAACAGTTATGATTCAAAGAAAAATAAACTTCTCTTGATGCCCCATGGACCTGATCCTGTCTTTTATGGTGTACGTGGAGAAAATTCCAAAGCATTAATTTCTGCATCAGAAATGATCAAACCAAAAGAAAAATTATCAGGCTATGTAATTTTCAAATCTAATCAAGGAACAGGGGATCACTTGAAAAATGAAATAGACGTAAACGCCTTTTTGCCTTACACTTCTGGTGTTCTGTCCGGAACTGTCGAATCACAACCTGTGGTTACAAAAGGTGGGCATGTACTTTTCACAATTATTTCTAAAAAGAAAAAAATTCACTGTGCAGTTTACAAACCTACAAAAATTACAGATATTGCTAAAGAGCTAATTGTTGGTATTAGAAAAGCAACTAAGAATTTACCTCGAACGCTCAATATAGAAATAATTGAAATTTTGAAACTTGAAAAGAAAATTAAATCTGTAAATCCTCTCTGTCATAAATGTAAAAAACGTATGAAATCAAAAGGGAAAAATCAAGGCTATCAATGTATACGATGTAAGAATACTGCATATGAAAAAATTGTTCAACTGATACCACGCTCAATCAAAAAACAGCTTTATGTTCCAGATGTTTCTGCCCATCGTCATCTTACCAAGCCCCTCCAAAGAATGAATCTGAAGACCAAAACTGAAAAATTTGATCCAAATTCTAAAAATCATAATAGCGGGGAGTAGATTTGAACTACTGATTTTCGGGTTATGAGCCCGACGGGATGACCTGACTTCCCCACCCCGCTGAACAAAAATTCCTTATGAGGTATATACGCGTTTCAAATTCGGAAATGAATAAAAGGATTCTAATCAATTTTTGAACATGCTGCGAAAATTCCAAATTATAGGTATTGCAGGCGCTTTGATATTCTCTGCATTAGTTTTGACTGATTCACTACCTTCAAACTCTCCGCCACTACCTGCCCCTACAATTGATACTGCAGAAATTCTGGTTACAAATCTTGACAAACCATGGGCTATTGCTTTTGCTGATGAACGAATTTTTGTTTCTGAAAAATCCGGCAAAATTCATGTAGTAACTCCCTCTGGAAAGCTAGACTCCCCTTTGATTAGTCTACAAACTCCTGAAATTTTTGGTGGTGGATTACTTGGAATTACAACACATCCTGATTTTGAAAATAATCACTATCTTTATGCATATTATACTTATGAAGAAAATGAAAATTTATGGAATAAAGTAATTAGAATAACAGAAGAAAATAGCAAATCTGTAGAAGTTATTACAATCTTGGATAAAATTCCTGGTTCTGCATTTAGTAATGGTGGCGTAATAAAATTTGGACCTGATGGAAAATTATATGTTGGAACCGGCTCTGTTTCTGATTATTCAGACGAACCACAGAATCTTGATTCACTTGCAGGAAAAATTCTTCGTCTAAATGATGACGGCACAATCCCTTCTGATAATCCATTTGAAAAATCATATGTGTTCACTCTTGGACATAGAAATCCAACAGGTCTTGCATGGAATAGTCAAGGACAAATGTATGCAACAGACTCTGGTCCAACAAAAAATGACGAGATTAACTTGATTAAAGCCGGTTCGAACTATGGCTGGCCAGAAGTCCAATGTTTCTCTAAAATCGTTAACTTGGTAAATCCACTAGAATGTTTTGATCCTGGATTAGAACCAGGTGGAATCATATTTTATTCTGGAGATAAATTTGATATTGATAATCAAATGATACTTGCAACACAAAAAGCAACAAATCTATTCAAAGTTCAAATAAACGATGACGGCGTGAATCTTGACCGTATCCTGAGCGGTGTGGGAAGAATTAGGGATGTGGGCCAAGGTCCTGATGGTTATGTGTACATTATCACGACCAATACCGATGGAAAAGCATTTCCAGCACCAGATGATGACAAATTATTGAGGATATTGAAATAAAATGACTGACTCGTCCATTCCAAAATTCTTTGAAAAATCTCATGAGGAAAAATTGAATATCATTTCTAATTTTTCAGAATTAACTGAACCTGAATTGAACCATCTCAAAAATGCAACTGGTGGAATAGATTTTGAACATGCAAATAAAATGATTGAAAATGCAATTGGTACGTTTTCTTTACCATTAGGTATTGCAACCAATTGTAGCAGCTGCATCTAAAGCTGCAAAAATCGCTAGAATTCACGGTGGATTTCAAGCAAAAGTTGATGGAAATATTAGCATTGGACAAATTCAGGTCTTAGATGTAGATATTAACAAATCAATTTCTATCATAAACTCAAATTCAAATGAAATCATCCAATTAGCAAATTCTTCAAGTAAGACATTGCCTAAATTAGGTAAAGGCGCAAAACAAGTTCATTGTAAAGAAATCAAAACTCCATCGTCATCCATGCTCATTGTAGAACTAATGATTGATGTAGGAGATGCTATGGGGGCTAATGTCACAAATACGATGTGTGAAACTGTTGCACCCCTAATAGAAAAAATCACTGGAGGTAAAACATTACTAAGAATACTATCTAATTACTCGACAAAAAGAATGGTAACTACCACTGCAACGTTTGACAAAGATGCGGTAGGTGGTGAACAAGTTGTTGATAACATGATCTTGGCATTTGAATTTGCTGATAATGATGTTTATCGCGCTGTAACTCATAACAAAGGTGTAATGAATGGAACAATCTCTGTTGCAAATGCAACAGGTCAGGATAGTAGAGCTATTGAGGCTGCAGCTCATGCATATGCTTCTCATACTGGCAGATATCGTTCTTTGACAACTTGGTCAAAAGATGATTCTGGAAACCTAGTTGGTACATTTGAAATTCCACTATCTGTTGGAATTGTAGGTGGCGTAACAAATGATCATCCAATTGCAAAAATATGTACAAAAATACTGCAATTAACAAATGTCCAAGATCTGGCATGCATAATGGCTTCGACTGGATTGGCCCAAAATTTTGCTGCTATGCGTGCTTTGGCTACTGAGGGAATCCAGAAAGGCCACATGAAATTACACGCTCGAAAACAGGCAAGTAATTCCTAACAAAATACACAAAGAAAGTTTTCTACTTGTCTTAACCATCCATTATATTACGTATAGTTGTTCGTATAGAAATGTCCAAAGTAAAATTTGCCATACCAAAAGGAAGTCTAGAAGATGCCACTTTCAAAATTCTTGAAAATTCGTGGACTCGTGTTAGTAGAAAAAGTAGAACATATCGAGTTTTTCTAGATGATCCTGAAATTATGGTAAAAATGCTTAGACCTCAAGAAATTCCAAATCTGGTTTCAGATGGACTATATGATGTTGGAATTACTGGTAAAGACTGGATTAACGAAACAAAATCTGATGTTGAACCACTAATTGATCTAGAATATGGAAAAATAAAATTAGTAATTGCAATTCCTGACACACTACGATTCAAAAACTTTGATCAAATGATTGGAGAATACGCCAAAAAGAAAAAAATTCTCAGATTATCGTCTGAATATCTAACAAATGCTTCTAAATTCATCAAGAGCTGTAAATCATACAAGAAAGCATTTGGAAACAAAGATCCAATGATTATTACACCTTGGATGCGTGTTGGAACCAACAAAAATGTACAAATTCACCTATCATTTGGTGCCACTGAAGCAAAACCTCCAGAAGATGTAGATGCAATAATGGATGTTACTGAGACAGGAACCACACTAAAACAAAATGGACTAAAAATTATAGATACAGTCATGAAATCTAGCGCTCACTTGATTGCAAACAAACAATCTCTCAAAGACAAGAATAAACGTGAAAAAATATTTGATATTGTTACTCTAATGAGTGGTGCAGTGGAAGGAAAAAAATATCTCCACTTGTATCTTAACATTAAAGAAAACAATCTGAAAAAACTTCTCAAAGAATTACCTTCACTAAAACGACCAACTGTTAGTCCATTAAGTGAAAAAGGCTGGATGGGAGTAAATACTGTAATTTTAAAGACTGATTTTCACAAATTAATACCAAAACTTCGAAAGATTGCTCAAGGAATAGTTGTACATGAAACACGACAAATTCTTCAATTAGAGGAGATAAAACGTGACGAAGAAAATTGATCAAAATATTACAGGTTCGTAATGTTGACAGTTTTGTAGAATCTAGACGTCAAAAAATCTTACCAAAAGATAGGAAAATTGTACAGTCTATCTTGGATGATGTTCGAAAAAATGGTGATTCTGCTGTTAAAAAATACGAGAAAAAATTCAATGGAAAAAAAACTTCCCAATTACGTCTAAGTAAGCAGGAGATAAAACAAGCTGAAATCTCTATTGAGGAATTCAACGCATTAAAACTATCTGCAGTTAAACTATCAAAGCAACAAAGAAATCTTAAAAAAAGTATAGTTGAATCTGTCAAAAAAATACCTAATGTATCATTTGTTCCTATACCTAGTGTAGGTTGTTACGTTCCAGGTGGACAGGCAAGATATCCAAGTTCAGCTATAATGTCTGTTATTACCGCTGCTGAGGCAGGAGTTGAAAGGATTGTTGTTGTTTCACCTCCTGATTCCGATGGAAAAATTGATCCAATGACAATCACTGTGGCTCAAAACTGTGGAGCAGAAATTTACAAAATGGGTGGCGCACAAGCAATTGCAGCTCTTGCATATGGTACCAAGTCTGTAAACAAAGTTGATAAAATAGTTGGTCCTGGCGGAAAATTTGTTAGTATTGCCAAATCCCTTGTTAGTGAAGAAACCTCAATTGACATGATTGCAGGTCCTACAGAACTTGGCATAATAGCAGATACAAGTTCAAATCCTGAATTAATCGCATATGATCTAATCTCTCAAGCAGAACACAGTAATGATACAATGTGCTTTGTAATTACTACTTCAAAAAGTCTAGCAAAACAAATTCAGAAATCACTTGAAAAGATAATTCCAGATGTAGAAAGAAATTCTATTGTAAAACAGAGTATCACTAAAAATGGATTTATTGCAATATGTAAAAACCAAAATGAAGTAATTGAATTAGCAAACAAAATTGCACCCGAACACATGGAATTAATGGTTAAAAATGCAAAATCAATATCAAAAAGAATTACTGGACCTGGATTAGTATTAATTGGAAATAATACGCCTTCCTCAGCTAGTGATTATCTTCTAGGAACAAATCACATACTTCCAACTAGTGGATTTGGCAGAGTTAGAGGCGGATTGTCTGTTTTAGATTTTCTCAAATTACAAACTATAGTTCAAACAAAAAAATCTGATCTATTAGATATATCTAAAAAATTAAAAACGCTAACAGATGCTGAAGGATTACCGAATCACTACAAAGCAGTAGAAAGGAGATTAAAATGAATAAAAAATTCCAAAAAAGACTAAACGAATTAGGCAAACTTTCTGGATATCAAAAACCAACAAAGGTTGACGATGTTTTGAAATTAGACTCGAATGAAAATCTTGCAATAAAAAAAGAATTTCAAACAGAATTAATCCGTGAAGCCCAAAAACGTTCAGACATCAGAACATATCCTCTTGGCGGCGTCGAGAATCTAATTAATGCACTTTCAAAATATCTGAAAGTACCAAAAAATATGATCTCAGTTGGAAATGGCTCTGACCAAATTCTTGATTTAATTTTGGCAAACTTGTGTACAAAATCAACAAAAATTCTAACTTCTGAACCAACATTTGGTTTCTTTGAAGAAAGATGTAAGCTATACTCGATAAATCAAATCAAAATACCATTTTCAAAAAACATGGATTTACGTATTGAAGATTTCATAAAAAAGGCAAAATCCGTAGATATGATTTATCTTGATTCCCCAAATAATCCCACTGGGTTCCAATTTTCAAATAAAGATCTTGAAAAATTAATCAAGTCATTTTCTGGTCCTGTAATAATTGATGAGGCGTATGGTGAATTTTCAAATTCATCTGTACTTCGTTTAGTTAAAAAATACCCAAATTTAATTCTGGTAAAGACATTATCAAAGGCATTTGGGCTAGCAGGATTGAGAGTAGGATACATGATTGCTGATAAGAAATTCACAGAAATCTTTTCAAATGTTATTCAATATCCATATCCGCTAAACACCATTGCAATTGAGTGTGGTATTTTAGCACTTGAAAAATCAAAACAAATAACATCTATTTTTGAAAATATCAAAAAACAAAGAACGCGAGTAATACAAAATCTGAAAAAATATGACGCTTTTGATGTATTTGATTCAAATGCAAATTTTGTGTTATTTGATGCAAAAGGTGCAGATACTAGGGTGTATAATGCATTAATTGAACAAGGAATATCAATCCGAAAACTTGGAAAATTAGCTTCACACAAAGGCTGTTTACGAGTAACAATTGGAACTTCTGACATGAACTCAAAATTTTTACTTGCGATACGTGATTTATTAGAATGAATAAAGAATTTTTTGTTTCTGATGAAATAACTCAGAAAATAGACAAATTTGATTCAATAATATTTGATTGTGATGGGGTTCTAGTTGATATAAGAAACTCATACGACGAAGCTATTAACAAAACAATTTCTGCAATAATGAAAGAACTATTTGATGATGATGTTGGCAATGTTGTTACATCAAAAATTCACTTTGGTTTAAAAGCGGTAGGTGGATTCAATGATGAAGTTGCAGTGGTTTATGCACTAGTTATGACTCTAGTGGCATCTAAAAAATCAAACATTACATTTGAAAAATTAATTATTGATGTAATTAATAATGCAAATGAATCTGGAATAAATTCCATTGACGTATATTTTAAAAACCGAAATATAGATTTGACAGAAATCAAATCAAAACTAGATTATGAAAATTCTCGTAAAGAAAGTTACATACACAGAATGTTTAATCAATTATTTTATGGTCCGTCATTATATGAAGAAATTTTTAATGAAGAGTCAAAATTTTCACAAGACCCATTAATTGATCTAGATGAAATTGTACTTGATGAAAATCTAATGAAAAAATTACAAAATAGATTTGGCAAAAAAATTACTACGGTAACAGGTAGAGGAAAATTTGCATTTTCTTATTCAATGAAAAATTTTCTAAATAATTTTGATATGCAAAACTCTGTGTTCTTGGAGGACAGGCCACTTGAACAAGCCAAGCCTAATCCTAAATCTCTAATTGAATCAATATCTGCAATTGATTCAAAATGTTCATTGTACGTAGGAGATTCAATGGAGGATCTTCTAATGGTTGAAAAATGTAAAGAATCTGGTTATGATGTATCCTTTTGTGGAATTTATGGTTCTAGCGATGAATCTGAGGCAAAATATGAATTATTTCAAAAGAATAATGCCTCTATTATTATTGAATCAATTCAAGAACTTCCGAAGGCATTAAATCTGGTGTAATGGAAATCAAACAAGAATCTCATGAAACCTAGAAAAACTAACATCAAAAGAGAAACTAAAGAAACGAATGTTTCAGTTTCTCTAAACTTGGATGGAACAGGGAAGACCAGTATCAGTACTGGAATTAAATTTCTAGATCACTTGATTGGCTCTTTTGGTAAACATGCTATGATGGATCTTACTGTAAAAGCAAAATCAAAAGATGGAATAGAACATCACTTGATTGAAGATACGGGAATTACTATTGGAAGTGCAATTGATAAAGCATTAGGAAATAGAAGTGGAATTACAAGATTCAGTTTCTCATCAGTACCAATGGATGAGGCTCTTGCAGAAACATCACTTGATTTGGTAAAAAGACAGTTTCACAAAATAACTCTCTTGACAAAAAGAACCAAAATTGAAGGTATTTCAAAAGAAGACTTGGAACACTTCTTCTTTTCTCTTGCACAAAATCTCAATTGTTGTATACACGTCACTGTAAAGTATGGAGATAATGATCACCACAAAGTCGAAGCTGCAATCAAATCAATGGCAGTAGCAATACGAAATGCTGCATCTAATGATCCAAAACAGAAAGGTGTACCAAGTACTAAAGGCGCAATGTAATGGTGGATGTAGCAATATTTGACTATGGAGCAGGAAATATCTTTAGTCTAAAGACTTCACTTGAAAAAAATGGTGCCAATGTTGATGTCATAACTAGCTTTGATCAAACAAAAAACTATGATGGCTTACTACTTCCTGGTGTAGGAAACTTTGATCCTGCAATAAGAAGTATTCGTGATTATTCCGCATTAGGATTCCATGATTTTGTTAAAGAAAAAATTCCTGTATTAGGAATATGTCTTGGAATGGAGATGTTCTTTCAACAAAGTCAAGAAGGAAAAGAAAAAGGTCTTGATGTAATGAATGGCGAAGTTGTGTTACTTCCAAATGATATGAAAATACCTCATATGGGATGGAATAGTTTGGAAATTACAAAAGAAAGTAAACTTCTAGAAGGTGTTGAAAATAATGCTTGGGTTTACTTTGTCCATTCATATAGAGCGAAACCATCAAATGATGAAATTATTGTAGCAAGTGCTGATTATGGAATAAAAGTTCCTGCCGTAGTTGAAGATAAGATATTTTTTGGGACTCAATTCCATCCTGAGAAATCTGGCAAAGTAGGCTCCTTGATGATCAAAAATTTTCTTAGAGTGTGTACAAAATGAAAATAATTCCTGCAATTGATCTGATGGACGGTAAGGTAGTACGTCTTTACAAGGGTGATCCTAAATCTAAAACGATTTACAGTGATAATCCTGTAGAAATAGCCAAAAAATGGGAATCTGCTGGAGCAGATATCCTGCACATTGTTGATCTTGATGCAACACTTGGTAGTGGTGAAAATCTAAAAACAATTCAAGAAATTTCAAAAAATGTTTCACTTCCACTACAAGTAGCTGGTGGATTAAGAAGTGAAGAGAAAATATCTGAAGTTTTGGATTTTGCATCCCGTGTAGTGATAGGAACTATTGCTATGCAACTAAAAGAAAGTGAACAAGATAACATTCTCAGTGATTTTATCAATGCATTTGGCAATGAAAGAATAGTAATCTCCATTGATCATATTGATGGAAAAATCGTTACTCATGGTTGGCAGACAAATACTGGAATTGACCTATATGATGCAACTAATGAATTTGTCAAATACGGATTTACTGAATTTCTCACCACAAATGTTTCAAAAGATGGAACCTTAGAAGGTCCTGATATTGATTCACTAAAAAAAATATGCCAAATAGAAAATTGTAATGTAATTGCCAGTGGTGGAATATCAAAAATGCAAGATGTTGCAGATGTAAATCAAGTTAATCCATTTGGAGTCATTCTGGGAAAGGCACTTTATGAGGGACTAGTTTCAATAGAGGAGGCAAAAAAAATTGGTTCTAACTAAACGAATTATTCCATGTCTTGATGTTGCAAATGGACGTGTTGTAAAAGGACTAAATTTTGAATCAATTAAGGATGCTGGAGATCCTGTTCAATTAGCTGAAAAATATAGTAATGAAGGTGCAGATGAATTAGTTTTTCTAGATATCACTGCATCTTCTGAACAACGTGAAACAATAAAATCACTTGTGAAAAAAGTTGCTGAAGTAATTGATATTCCATTCACTGTAGGTGGTGGCGTCAAATCTCTACAACATGCAAGAGATATTCTTCTAAATGGTGCTGACAAGGTTGCAATCAACACTGGAGCTGTAAAAAATCCTGAAGTAATTACTGAATTAATGGAATTGTTCGGAAAACAATGTGTTGTTGTAGCCATAGACTCGCGCAGAAATTATAACATTGAGCAAGGAAAAAACATCTTTTCTGAAAATGGCAAAAAATTTTGGTTTGAAGTCTTCATTTATGGTGGTAAAAAAGGAACGGGATTAGATGTTATTGATTGGGCAAAAAAAATTGAGGAGTTGGGCGCTGGTGAAATCTTACTAACTAGTATTGATAAAG
>LUMF01000072.1_pt1 | contig 14322 bp, 9 predicted proteins | sample 729701 | NCBI WGS metagenome assembly LUMF01 (sample SAMN03860270, study PRJNA289734) | marine metagenome | biome: seawater column; feature: ocean; material: water; isolation source: Red Sea water column Station 34 - depth 100m | place: Saudi Arabia: Red Sea | collected 2011-10-15 | depth 100 m | reverse complement strand
CTCTTTGAGAGTCCAAAAAACTTTCAGTATAGGGCATTTCAAGATTTCCAGAATAACGAAGCTGAATTCAGCATGGTCCTGCTGGCCGAAAACCCCTCTAAATTGAAGGAAGAAATAATTCAGGCACAAAAATCCGTCAGCCGTTGTTTTGAAGATGGAATGGACTGGCAAACACCCTCCGGGAGTTTTTTCACCACCAAACCGCTCGGTCAAGAAAAGATTGCCTTTGTTTATCCTGGAGGTTTCAACACTTATGTCGGTAGTGGAAATTCTCTCTTTGAGATGGACCCGGAGCTCCATGAACGAAGTCTTTCTTATAGTTCAAAAATCAAAACATTACTCCATCCGGAATTCCTCTTTCCCCAGTCCCCTAGCATTCAAAGTGAAGAAGAACTGAAACAGCTTCAGCAGCAGTTTTATGATTCCCCCAATCCAATGTTTGAGAGTGGAATCAGTTCTGCCGTTCTTGCAACCCAGGTGATGCGAAATGCTTTCGGTATCGAACCCCATGCCGCATTTGGTTACAGCATGGGTGAAATTTCAATGCTGTATGGACTTGGTGTTTGGGAAAGCATGTGCAACATGAGCCATGTTCTTAATACTTCCAGCCTCTTCAAAGACCGACTTGCAGGATCAATGAATGCCGTGCGTGAAGCTTGGAATCTTAAGCAGAATGAATTCCATGATGACCCGCTCTGGGGCTGTTATTCGATCCAGCTTCCTGCTGTAGAAGTCCAGGCAGTTGTGGACAAGGAACCACATGCCTATTTAATTCTGATCAACACGCCAAGGGAATCAGTTATTGCCGGTGAACCGGCTGCATGTCTGCGAATTATTGAAAAACTTGGTGAAAAGCCAACACCCATTCCTGTTACAGATGTGGTGCACTGTGATCCTGTTAAAACGGAGTATGAGGAAATAAAACGCGTACATACCGATAAGGTGATTGAATGTCCGGATATTGATTTTTATTCTGCTATTGATTATGAAATTTCAAAACTGGACAGTGAAACTCTCGCGCACAACATTGCGACAATATATGGTAAAACCGTTGACTACAGCCGACTGATAAACAAGGTTTATCAGGATGGTGCCAGGATTTTTGTTGATTTGGGTCCGCGTACTACCTGCTCGAAATGGATTAGTGAAACTTTGGAAGCAAAGCCCCATCTTTCCATAAGCGTAAACCGCAAGGGAACCGACAACCGGGTAATGATACTTCAGGCACTGTCCAGCCTGATCAGCCACCAAGTTCCAGTTAATCTTGACCCGCTTTTTCCAGAGCTTCACACTCAACCGGAAAAGCAGCTCCTGCAAAAAATCAATCTTGGAGGAATACCGATACAACAAATTTTTGCAAAAGGCATCGAAGGACTGAATCTGCGTACAGATGAACAAACTGAGACTTATTTAAAGCCACGGCCTGTTTCAGCTCCTATCCATGCTGGTGCTACATCTTTAAGGCATACAGATGAATCGAAGAAAATTAAGCGACAAATTTCTGAGTCTCTCCTACATTCACATCGTCTGATTGAGCCCGTTTGGGGCAGCACCGCAAACGAATTGCCTGCGTTAAGCATCTCCTCAATTACAGGCTTTCCCGGTGAATTTGGTTTACGCAGGAATGCTGCACACTCTGCATTCCTAAATCTGCGTAAGAATGGTATGAAGCAGTTTGCTGGGATGATCAGCTCCATAATGGGAAATCGGACACTAATTACAACTGATCAGGTTCAAACTGAAAATAAGATCATACCTCATACATCTGCACAGAGAGTGGATGTACAAGCAAAGCACAAAGCTGTAATTTTTGACTATCAAGATTTAAAGGAAATTGCGGGAGGCAGTATAGCCAGTGTATTCGGTAAAGACTATGAGGCAATAGACAGTTACAGCAGATGTGTGCGACTACCGATGGAGCCCTATTTACTTGTAAGTCGAGTAACAAAACTTGATGGCAAGCTGGGAGAATTCAAGCCCTCAACTGTTACCACAGAATACGACATTCCAAACAAAGCCTGGTATACAACTGACGGACATATCCCCTGGGCTGTGGCAGTTGAGTCTGGTCAATGTGACCTGCTTCTCATCAGCTACCTGGGCATTGACTTTGAGTGCAAAGGTGAAAAAGTGTACCGCTTGCTTGACTGTACATTAACCTTCCTTGACGACATGCCTCGAGAAGGCGAAACCTTACGCTATGAAATATCCATTAATTCCTTTGCCAGGCACGATCAGAACCTTTTATTTTTCTTTAATTATGAATGTTTTGTAGGAAATAAAATGGTGCTGAGAATGGATAACGGATGCGCGGGGTTTTTCTCAGATGATGACCTGGCACATGGAAAAGGTGTGATTCATACGGAGCAAGAGCAGAAGCTTAAGAAAAATGTAGAAAAACTTCATTTTCCTCAACTTCTGAATTGCCCAATATCATCTTTTACACGCAGTGACCTTCTGGAAATATCTGCTGGAAACCCGGCTGGATGTTTTGGGGAGGAATTTAATCAGTACGGCAAAAATCCCTCATTGAAAAACGCTCCTGATCAGTTCCTGATGTCAGACCGAATTTTGTCAGTTGAAGCACACGGAGGCTCCTTTGGTCTTGGATACATAATCGCAGAAAAGGACCTGGCTCCTGATGACTGGTATTTTCCTTGCCATTTTAAGGATGATCCGGTGATGGCCGGTTCTCTGATGGCAGAAGGCTGTGTACAGCTACTTCAGTTTTTTATGCTTTATATTGGACTCCAGACCCTAGTAGAGGATGCCACATTTCAGCCAATACACGAATTACCACAAATAGTACGCTGCCGGGGACAGGTAATCCCTGGTAATCCAAAAATGACCTATCATGTTGAAGTCAAGGAAATTGGGCTTAAACCACACCCTTACGCGATTGCAGATATCGATATCCTGGCAGGTGACAGAATCGTAGTTGATTTCCGCGATCTTGGTGTTCAACTGGCTGAAAAATCCTCTCAGGCACGTGTCAGAAAAAACCAGCGTATTGCATTTAATAAAGAAGACAATATTGAGCTGACAAAAAAAAATAAAATAAAAACTTCAGGAAGTCAGCTCGTGGCGGACGAACAAATGATCCGGGAATTTGCACTTGGAGATATTGACAAGTGTTTTGGCCCGGACTTTTCCATTTACAGGGGACGATCAATACAGCGCAATCCAAATGGTGATTTGCAACTAATTTCCAGAGTAACTGATTTGCAAGGAAAGAGGATGGAATTTGACAAGCCAATGACTTTGGTTAGTGAATATGATGTGCCGAAAGATGGATGGTATTACCTGGATAATTCTCACCCCTCAAACATGCCATATTCGGTATTGATGGAAATTGCCCTGCAACCTTGCGGTTTTTTATCCACACACTCCGGAGCAATTCTGTCTTATCCGGAACTTGACTTATGCTACCGCAACCTCGAGGGGAACGGTAAATTGCTCAGTAATCCCGAACTTCAGGGTAAGACAGTTGTAAATGAGGTTGAACTGCTTTCAACAGTTTCCTCTGGGGACACCATCATTCAAACACACAGCTTTTCACTGAGTTGCGGTGGACAGCAGTTTTATCATGGTGACACCATGTTTGGTTATTTTACCAGGGAAGCCCTTGATGCACAGGTAGGCCTTGACGGAGGGAAACATATTATACCCTGGATCGAGCAAAACTCTGGGCAAAAATCCGCAGAGCTTAATTTAAACTCAAACAATTTTAGAAAAATTTTAGGTGAAAACAGCATTCGTCAACACTTTTACCTTTGTTCTGGGAAACTCTCATTCTCTGACAAAATTGTATTGGTACCGAGTGGAGGAAAATTCGGGGAAGGCTATGCCTATGCTTACAAAAAGGTTAATCCAGATGACTGGTTTTTTCCCTGTCATTTTCACCAAGATCCTGTAATGCCCGGCTCTCTTGGTTTGGAAGCAATAATACAGGCAATGCAAGCATATGCAATATATCAAGGAATAGGAAATTCATTTCGTATTCCCCGTTTCTCAGCTGTTTTGAGTAAAGTGGCCTGGAAATATCGTGGCCAAATAATTCCTTCAACCAAGTACATGCAGCTGGACCTTCACGTTAAAAACATAATTAAAAAAGAAAAACAGGTGGTCCTGACTGCAGACGCAAATTTATGGAGGGAGAACTTAAGGATTTATGAAGTTACTGACATTGCAATAGGCATTTCAGAAACCGAGCAGTAATCAATATTGTTATAAAATTCTCGAATTTTAAATCAAATATATGATCAAAGTTCTTTTATCCGGAGAGACTTTCTAATCAAAGGATAGCATACACCGCCTTCCCAACATCCTTGGTATCCGACTTCCAGAATACCGTTCATACTTCCACTTGTTTTAGGAGAAATATTTAAAGTTGTCTCCATCACATTGTAATAAACCTCACTTAAACCAAAAAAATCATCAAACTTTTCTGCTGCAGGAGGGAAATTAACATCATTAATGTAAAAATCACTACTGCTGAAAATGAATTTTTCCTTGTACAAATAGTAGTTTTCAGATATTTGCCAACGAACAACTATTTCATTAGGACCCGCCACTATGTGATCAACCACAAAGGCCTTATCTGCATCAAGTGGAACTGCATCGCTGAAAACTTCTACTGCATTTGCTGAAAATGCAGCAGCGTATAAAAAAATTGCTATTAAATAAAATTTAACAGTTTTCCTAGGAAACATGACTATTCATTTGATTTAATTTATTAATTTTTCAGCTGAACAGTAGATTTTAAAATCTTTCATTCATCGTGATCTGTTGTACTGAAAGTAAAAGATGATACTTTACCTTTATCATCGAACTGAACTACCAGATCCTTTGCTTTTCTTTCACCAAACAGTGAATAATCATAGCTGCCATAAGTCCATGCCGGCTGCCCGTCCTTAATCCCAGAAAGCCATGGGGGTCCGAATAACCTGCGAATTTCATTTTTTGTAGTCACTCCATTAGTGATACTGGATACATTTGCCTCTGGAAAATCTTTGCCCAACGTTATGCATCCGGAAACAAACATGATCATCAATGATATTAAAATCAGTGCTAGAACATAGTTTGGTTTTACAGACTTTGCATCAGATTGTATCTCAAACATATTGGATTTCATTTTTTCCTCGTTTTTGTAAAGGTTTTTTATTTCATTGTTTCAGACTGCCCTCAGGAAAATTATCTTAACTATTTCTTATAGGTTTTTGACTCATTTAAAAAAAATCTTTAAACTCCACTTCTTTCACTTCTAAATATTGACTTTCTTTAGATTAATGTTTGTTGCCCAGACTACCATTTTGATAGCGAAGAACTTCAATTTCTCCATGTTCACTAACTCGGAGCACTGTCCTTTGTGAAAGCCAGTCTGGAACCACTTGCAAAACACTCTTGCAACCATCAACCTCAATAAATTTATCAAGATGGAAGTGCCCCACAAAATAATGATCTACATCCGGAAGTACAGAGTCTGCAAATTCCTTCATTTCCTTTTCAGGGAAATGGATTTTAAATTCCTTATTGGTATCTGCCAGCTTTGCTTCTAACGACTCAGCAATCCATGCCGCCAGCTGCGCAGGCATGGCCCGAAAAAATGCTTCGAAGATCCAGTTACGAGACAGGGCTTTCCAGCGCAGATACTGATGATCGTTATAGTTGATTGTGTCTCCATGTATAAAGCCAAAACGTTTTTGTCCCCAGTTCAGATAGCAGTCATTATATATGAAATGTGTAAATGGAAGAATTTTTTGCCAGCGTTCGTTGAATTTTCTGGGAAGCAGCATATCCCTGTTTCCTGCTACAAAAATCACGTTGCTGCCTCTGTCTATTAAATCCTGAAAACCTGACATCACAGTACGGTGCATCTCTGTCCAAAATTTTGGAGGAGCAAGCCAGATTACAAAAAGGTCCCCAAGGAACACTACCGTATGTGGATCTTCCAGTTGCCCAAGCATCTCCACAAATTGTGATGCAGGTGCAATATTCTCATCCAAATGTGAATCTGTAACTATATACAGTTTCCCATCCGGTTCAGTAATATTCAGTTCAGGCATCTTCTACATTCCAAAAAGTTTTTTTGAAAACTAGGGCTTTGGGACCAGCATGTCAATCCAAAAACAACCGGACCAAATTAACCTGGCAATCAATACAGTAATTTTCATTTGTGCCTGCAGGGATGAATTGAGACATGATCCGAGAGGAAGCTCTGCCACAAAAATCACTATATCTGCCAGAATTTTTTTTGTGCCGGAATCAGGTGGGATATAATTGAAAAGTTATTCGAGGTCCAACTCATAAAGTAAATCAGGATGAATTCAGCAATTCATAAAGCCTCTCAAATTCATCCAACGAGTAATAGTCAATCTTGATCTGCCCTTTACCATTTTTAAATTTTATATCAACATTTGTGCCCAGGCGACGTTGCAGCTGGTCTTCAAGGTGCTGGAGTTGTATGTCTTCATCATGAGATGATGCACTTCTGTCAGAATTATTACTCCCATCTCTTTGAGAAAATTTTGAAAGATAATCAAGCTTCATACGGACTTGACGTTCTGTTTCACGTACCGACCAGGAGTTACGTAATAGGCGTTGCCGCATCTCCAACTGAGCTCCTTCATTTGGGAGAGATAAAATGGAGCGAGCGTGTCCCGAAGTAATACGTCCCGTTTCAAGATCATTTTTTAATGCCGATGGAAGCTGCAACAAACGAAGCATGTTTGCTATTGTGGAACGGTCCCTGCCTAATTTCTTTGAGAGTTCCTCCTGAGTGTATCCGTGAATCTGGAGGAGATCATGATATGACTGAGCCTCTTCAATCACAGTCAGATTTTCACGCTGAATGTTTTCCAGTAGAGAAATTTCCAATATTTCATTATCGCTGATATTACGCAATACTACCGGAACCTGAGCAACATCTATTTGTTTTAAGGCACGCCATCTTCTTTCTCCGGCAACCAGTTCATACTGATTAGGGAATTTAGGGTGTTTTCTTACTACCAGAGGCTGCAGTACTCCCTGTGCACTAATCGACTGTGCCAGTTCATTCAGAGACTTTTCATCAAAATGTTTTCGCGGTTGCTGAGGATTTGGAACAATTTGTTCGGGGGAGACTTGCAGTAGAGTGTCTGTAGAAGAACTCTGGACGGAGGAAGGCTTATTCATGTGCAGTTCAATCCAGCTTACTACGGTTTTTGCAGTAAAAGAAAATATTCTTCGTTTCCACTTTTTTTCCCTGTAATTACAGACTTGGTCTGTCCTGAAACAATTAAACCAAGTTCTTGTGCCGCATTTATTAGTTTTTCCAAGACTCTCTGATGAATTGCTGGATCACTTACTTTTCCCCGCTTTCCTACTTCATCAGCACCCGCCTCAAACTGAGGCTTGACCAATGCAAGCAACGAAGCACCGCTTTTTAAAAATTCCACCGCCTTTGGAAAAATCAAGTGAAGTGAGATGAATGAGGCGTCAATTACCACCAAGTCAACGAATTGTCCAATACGTTCAAATTCAAGATGGCGAATGTTTGTACGTTCCAGTAGCACAACACGAGGGTCTTGCCGCAGTTCCCAGGCTAGCTGGCCGTAGCCCACATCTACAGCAAAAATTTTTTCTGCACCTGATTTAATCAGGCAATCGGTAAACCCGCCAGTTGAAGTACCAATATCCATGGCATCAAGACCTCGGGGATCAATGTTAAAATATTCAAGTGCAGACTGGAGTTTTATACCACCGCGGCTCACATAAGGCTGGTCCATGTCCAGAACTTCCAGATGTGATTCTCTGCTGATCAAACGACCGGATTTTCCCGCGGGCTGTCCGTCAACCCTTACTTTCCCGGCCATGATAAATGCCTGGGCCCTTTCACGGGAAGGAGCAAGATTTTGTTCTACAAGAAGTCGGTCCAGCCGTTGTTTCATTTAAACTGCTGCTTACCCTTTTTCTGTAAAGGTATAAACACCGTCCCAGTCTTTTTCAGGTGGGGTCTCCAGAAATACACCGCATCTTTTCACGTATGTCTGTGACGGACCATCATCCTGGTCAATGGCAAGGACTTTTTCAAACTCCTTTAAAGCATCAGCAAAATTTCTCTCCTCATAGAGTTTTAAGGCTTTTAAGTAATTTTCAACAACCCCACTTTTTTCGCTGCTTGTTTGATTTTTGCGTTCAAGGACCTCATAGACAGGAATAGGTTCTTTTTTCCCAACAACCCGGATAACATCGAGCTGACGAGTGTCTATGTCATCTTTTGCAAGTTCATATGTGCTCTGCGGAATCATTGTGAATGTCTTATAAAACTTATTGACACCTTCAAGCCTTGCGGCCAAGTTAACAACATCTCCCATCATAGTGTAATCCATACGATCAGCCGAGCCCATGTTTCCGACAACAACAGGACCACTGCTCATACCTATTCGCGTATATAACATTGGACGGTTTTGCTCACGAAGAGTCTTTCGCATTTCCTCATTTCTTTTCTGCATATCAATTGACGCGTGGCAAGCAACCGTGGCGTGGTTAGGCAGTTCAAGTGGAGCTCCCCAAAATGCAATGATAGCATCTCCCTCAAATTTATCGATTGTTCCATGATAAGAAGAAACAATGTCACACATAGCAGTCAAATACTCATTCAACAGCTGAACTAGTTCTTCAGGTGTCAATCCTTCTGAGATAGTAGAAAAACCCTGGATATCAGAAAAGAATGGTGTCATTTCACGCTTCTCTCCTCCAAGTTGCAGCATATCGGGATTTTCTACAATTTGATCAATAACGGTAGGTGAAAGGTACTGGGAAAAAGCACCCTTGATAAAACCCTTCTGCTTGCGTTCCATCATAAATAAATAAAGATTTATCATGCCTGTAGTTAAGAAGCAGGCAATAAGAGAATAGCTCATGGAAAATACAATCCCGTGATACACATACGTATAAAATCCAAAAGCAACATATAGCGCAATAATCAGGAAAAATAATGCATTTTCATATTTAGGAATCAAAGTAACTAGGACAAATGCAATAAATAGAACGGCAAGTACCAGTATTTCACTGAAGTCACCTGCAGGACGAATAGGTGCATTATTCATTAATGTGTAGATTGTATCCGCAAGAAATTCAATTCCATAAACCTCTCCGATTGGACTTGTAAAAATATCATGGGAAACTTCCGATGTAGTTCTTCAGTCTCTTCATCCCACTCATCATCTGGAATATCCTGCAGGTCGAACAATATTTCTCCGGCAGAAATTCCCGCCGGAGTATCTTTTGCCAAAAACATTGCATTAGGAGGTAGCGAAGGAAGGTCGACCCATAAGTCGTTAAAATGATCCAAAGGAACAGATATATCTCCAATAATAAGTTGTCCATCTTCCAGCTTGGGTTCCACCCCTTTGTACATGGCCAGCGTTTTTATGGCAAAAGGCCAAATATTGTTTTCCTCAATCTCTTTAGGGAAAAATCGGACCCGGGAGATCTTATTTCCAATCAGAGTGTGGTTCGTATAACCGCTTTCGGTCGCGACCTTAAGAGTGTCTGTTGGATAGTTGACACCCTGAAATTTACCGTCTCCATCAAATTCAAGCTGTGCCACAACAATAGTATTACCTGCTGATTCCAAAGCTTCAGCAAGAATAGGATCCTCACCATAACCGTTAGGGAAATCCATAAGCATATCAAGAGCAATAACTTCTGCACCTAGTTTTTTAATTATAGTAGTAAGCTTTGCGATATCAGACCTTTTCAGCGGCCAGCTTCCATATTCATCAAAAAAATCTTCCTCGGTATCAACGATTATAATGTCATCATAGGCAAACTGAGTTTTATCTGCATCCAGAGTGTTTAGGCGTACAATGTGCCGGTTTCCCTGCAGCCAGTTTTCCATAGATGAAAACAATTCAAGCCTCTCTGCCGGAATCATAAGCAGAAATAAAGCTAAAGATATCCAAAGGTCCGGGCGGCGTATCAGCTTATTCATGTTTCTCCTTGTAAATCATTAATGTAATTACTCGCATTCATTTTTGTTAATGGCACAATACACGTGAAAACTTAATCCATAATAGAAAAATTAACAACTTATTTCCTTGAAGGTAATTTGATCACGGGAATATTGTTCCAGTTAAACTTAATTACTCAAATCTAATTTCATAAGAATGGTTGAAATGAATTTTTGAAAATTAAAACTTAAAATATCTGTGCTGTTGCTTCAATCTGGAGTTTGTAATCCAAAAATTACTTAACTTGAATAATTCAGCTAAAAATAATATTCAGGTGTTAACATAAATTAGTAAATGCTAAGCTTTCTGTGGAATTCTGCATCAATTAACGTCAAATATTAAACCTCTCCTTTTAGTAATTTCACTGGTTTACAGGGCCTTTGTGTTTTTGCGTCTGCAAGCATATAGAAAAGGCTGGTTCAAAACCTATCGTGCAAATATACCTGTGATTTCAGTTGGGAACCTGACGGTAGGCGGTACAGGAAAAACTCCTGTGGTTGATCTGCTTACCAAGGAACTGCAAAGAAGGAAAATCAAACCTGCTATACTCAGCCGGGGTTATGGAAGAAAAAATAATGACACTCAGAAACGTCTGCGGTTTTGTGAAAATAAACATGCAGACCCTTATCTTTTTGGGGATGAGCCTTACATGCTTGCCATGCGTAACCCAGAGGTACCTGTATATGTGGACAGGTCGCGTTTAGCAGCAGCTGACGCCGCAGAAAAAAATGATAATCCTGATGTGCTGGTGTTGGATGACGCATTCCAACATCTGGCAATTCACCGTGACTTGAATCTGCTGTTGATTGACGCTGAACGCGGATTAGAAAACCTTAATTTAATCCCTTATGGAATTTTACGTGAACCGGCAAGTCAATGGATACGCGCAGACGCAATAATTATTACAAAAGCCAACATTTCATCCACACGTTCTGTTTCAGAAAAACTCAAAAAAGATTTGAAGGTCACCTGCCCTGTTTTTAATTTCAATTTCGAGACACGGTATTTTTACAGACTGGATGGAGAAGACCAACTGCAAATACAGCATTTGGCCGGTAAGAATTTACTAAGCGTATCGGGAATTGCCCAGCCTGATGGTTTCAAAAAAATGCTGGAAAGCCATGAAGGAAATCTGATCGGCAGTCTTGAGTTTGCTGATCACCATTATTATAGCATGAATGACGTGCATATAATTTTGGAGAAGCAGGATGAATTAAAACCTGATTTTATTGTAACCACAGAAAAAGATGCAGTAAAACTTAAACAGTTTTCAGAACTGTTTAATAGTGTCTGGATTTTGGAAATTGAAGTACATCCTGAAGAATCATGGAATGTTTTTTTTGAAAGCTTTCTGAACACTTTGTGAAGCTTAAGTTGCTGAAAATGTTGACTGGAATCATAAATTTAGTTACAATTACTTCATAATGATTAATCAAGTTTGATAGAGTTATTCCTGTGAGCAAAAAGCTTCTTAAGAATTTACATTTGATCAATCCATGCTCCGAAACTGCATTTATAGAGAGTGCATTTGTAGCAATTTCCGGTGAGACAATTGAAAGTGTAGGAAGCACCTTACCTGCAGGTGACTTTGATGAAATTCATGATCTTGGTGGGAAAGTTGCTCTGCCGGGGATGATTAATGCCCATCATCATTTATATTCCAGCCTTGCCATTGGAATGCCCCTTCCTAAAAATAACCCAGCTAATTTTGTAGAAAAATTAAAGGAAGTCTGGTGGAAAATGGATCTAGCTCTTGACCACGATTCCACACAGGCTTGTTTTGAAGCAGGCTTGCTTGACTCCCTCAAGGCAGGCACAACAACAGTAATTGATCATCACTGCAGCCCGTCCTATATAGAAGGTTCTCTTTCATTATTGGGCGAAACTGGTGAAAAAATGGGACTCAACATCAGCCTGGCTTTTGAAATTACTGATCGAAACGGTGAGGAAAAATTTGAAGCGAGCCTTAACGAAAATCTGGACGCATTGGAGAAATACTCTGGCTCAGATCATGTGCATCCAACAGTTGGCATGCACGCTTCTTTCACTCTGTCTGATGATTCACTTAAAAAAATCCATGATGCTGTCAGTTCACTGGATTCATGGGGTATACACATTCATGTTTCTGAAGACATAGCGGACGAACATGATGCTGCAGATAGAGGTTACGGATCAGTTCTTGAGAGACTAAATCAATTTGATTTGCTCAATCAAAATTCGCTTATTATTCATGGACTGCATATCAAAGAAACTGACGTGAATTTGATCGGTGAACTTAATGCCATGTTCGTTCACAATCCATCATCAAACGCAAATAACAGGGTCGGAATGACGCCCAATCTGAACTTGGATGAATTGGGTTCCGGACTTGGAACCGATGGCATGCAGGCAAACATGCTTAGAGAAGGAAAAGAAGGAATGCTTATAAGAAGCTCTCACCTTCCTGGAGGCGCAGCAAGTTCGGATTACATGCAGCTATTATTTGGAAATAATCCGGAGATTGCCTCTAAACTCTTTGGCCGTAAGATTGGCCGTATTTTGCCGGGGTACCAGGCAGATCTAGCAATTTATGATTATTCGCCAAGAACGCCGATCACCGAATCGACCGTTTTTGGGCACGTTTTTTTTGGACTGAGCGAACTCCCCAGTGATGTGATCACAAGAGGTGAATTCAGGATTAAAGACCGTCAGCTGCTTATGCATTCTGAAAAGGAAATAAAAGCAAATGCAGTCACTCAGGCAGAAAAACTTTGGAGCCATTTCTAACAATTAAATTCCATCCTTTATAAAAAAAATGGCAGAACTCATACCACATCCGTTTGGCTCCCTTATTAATAGGATGTTCCACGAGCTGGAAACAGCAGACTCAATTTTTGACTATCCCTCAAAGAAATTCTTTATCGGAACTACTGATAAAGACTACTCTGTTAAATTCCACGGGAAAGATTCCTCCTCTCCGCTTGGACCAGCATCCGGACCTCAAACTCAAATGGCTCAAAATATTTTGCTTTCATGGCTGGGCGGTTCAAGAATCATGGAGCTTAAAACTGTGCAGGTTCTGGATGAACTTCAGATCCCTCGGCCTTGCATTGACATGCAGACGATTGGCTACAATGTGGAATGGTCGCAGGAATTAAGAGTTGAGCAATCGCTGCATGAGTACGTCAAAGGCGCAATGCTTATCCAAATACTACAGGCCAGCGGGAAACTCACTTTAGCCAATAATTTTGAAAATGTGCTTTATGATATGAGTGTCGGTTATGATCTTGAGGGAATTAAGTCTGACAAGGTGTGCGGGTTCATTGAAAAAATGAAGGATGCTACTGAGATTGTGGAACAGTACCGTAAACAAATTCCAGAAAAATACGCTGAATACAGGGACCTTGATTTTCAAACAAGACTTTCTGATACACTTACTCTAAGCACTTTCCACGGTTGTCCTCCGGATGAAATTGAAAAAATCATTGATTATCTTTTCCATAAGCATAGTTTGAACTGCATCATCAAACTCAACCCAACACTGCTTGGAAAGGAAAAAGTACGGAACCTGTTGAACGAGATGATGGGCTACCAGGATATCAATGTTCCAGATGAAGCATTTGAAAATGATACTACCTGGGAACAGGCACAGGGATTTGTGGAACGCCTCGGTCAAACTGCAGAGTCTCTTGGACTTGGATTTGGCGTCAAATTCAATAATACGCTGATTGTGGAAAATCATCGCAATTTCTTCCCGCAAACAGAAAAAGTAATGTATCTCTCAGGAACTCCGCTGCATGTATTGGGAATCAATCTGGTTCAACAATTCCGTGAAAGGTTTGGAGACCGCTTCCCAATTTCGTTTTCTGCAGGAATAGACAGGGCAAACTTTGCAGACGCTGTTGCATTGGGACTAACTCCAATTACTGTATGCAGTGATTTGCTCAAGGTCGGAGGTTACAGTAGGAGCAGTAGCTATTTTAAGGAGCTTAACTCGCGTATGGACAGTCTCGGTGTCTCTGACATAGAAAGTTATATTATCAAAGCCTACGGGAATACAGAACAGGCACTGGAAAATATTGGTATTGGTAACAAAGATGAATCCGTGAATACATTCCGGGAACTACTGCATGAGCCCGGAAGTCAATTAAAATTCAGTCAGTTCCGTAAGACTTTGGGAAACGAAAATGCTGACAGCCTGCTTTCTGAAGTTAAGCTGCTTAATACCAGAACTTACGTGGAACAGGCCAGTTCCCATGCACGCTATGGTTTTGAAAAAAACTCAACTCCTCCGCGAAAAGTTGGGAGCATGCTTGAATTATTCGACTGCCTGACATGTGATAAGTGC
>LUMF01000191.1_pt1 | contig 14379 bp, 13 predicted proteins | sample 729701 | NCBI WGS metagenome assembly LUMF01 (sample SAMN03860270, study PRJNA289734) | marine metagenome | biome: seawater column; feature: ocean; material: water; isolation source: Red Sea water column Station 34 - depth 100m | place: Saudi Arabia: Red Sea | collected 2011-10-15 | depth 100 m | reverse complement strand
GATTACTACAGCTCTATATTGTGTTTTCATTTTTTGCTCACTGTTGATCTATTTTTTTTGCGAATTCTCGATATACAATAGTCAGAATAAATTGGGAAATTGTGCTTAAATAAAACCAGAGATCTTGTTTATAAGTAGTAATTTAGACATTTTTTACAGTAAATTTGTTGTGGTTGGCTCAAGTTGCATGTGTGGGCTATCCCTTACGTTTACCTACTTCCTCTCTTAAAACCGGCACTGCTTTGAAAAGGTCTCCAACTATTCCGTAATCAGCAACTTTGAAAATAGGGGCATCCGGATCTTTATTAACAGCGACTATGACTTTTGATCCGGACATACCGGCCAAATGCTGAATTGCTCCTGAAATTCCCAAAGCAAAATAGAAATCGGGATTAACCATTGTTCCTGTTTGCCCTACCTGGTGTTTGTGCGGGAGCCATCCCGCGTCACATACTGCACGTGAAGCTCCAAATGCAGCCCCTAATTCAGTAGCCAGTGGCCTGACAAATTCACATCCTTCAGTTCCACCTACTCCCCGCCCGGCTGACACAATAATACTTGCCTCATTGAGTTCCACCTCATTACTTTCCTCGACCTGCACTTCCCTTATTTTCAACTGAGAATGTCCTGTGGGGATAGAGAGAGAAACTATGTTTGCAGAAGCAGGAGATGATTCATCAGCAGTAAATATCCCGCTCCGTATGCTGATTACACGCAAACCGTCCTTGCTAAATTTACATTTCTGTATTGCTTTAGTTGCCATACATGGCCTGTAGGCAGTTATTTCATCTCCATTTAATTCCAACTTAGTAACATCACTTAAGGCTCCGGCGCCCTGTCTTGCTGCAATACGTGGAGTAAGGTCTCGTCCAAGTTCTGAAGATGTGAGCCAGACCTGAGTAGCTCCTGACTGCTTAAGTGCATCCGTAACTAGTGCCGTGTATTGTTCTGTGTTGAAAATTTCAAGCGATGTGTCATCACAAAGCCGCATCTGACTCTAATCCATGTGACTTTGCTAAGGATAGTAATTCCAGTGTGTTTTTTTTGATTTCGCCATTTTTGACTTCGGCTACAATGAGAATTTTAGTCATGTTTTGCAATCTTTTGAGTAATTAATTTATGAATTTAGTAAAATTATTTTTTCGAGCTACAATGGATTTAGTTTAGTACCAAAATCTTTCAGAAAATTATGTTAAAAATTTAGCCTCGCCCACAAGTAAATCCAGTGCCTGCTTTACAGTATCAGCTTCATCTCCTTCAAAGGTCTGACCTTCTTTACGTGACTCAGGTTTTTCAAATTGTAATACCTGAGTCATTGAACCTTGAATTCCACGCATTTCGGATGGAATGCCAATAGAATCCAGATCTATTTCTTCCAGTGGTTTTTTCTTTGCCATCATGATTCCGCGCATCGACGCTAAGCGAGGTTCGTTTAAGCTATCATTTACTGTAACTAATCCAGGCAGGCTCATATCTATAACTTCTGTACCATCGTCTCCCTTGCGATAAAGAGTGATACTGTTTTCAGAAACATCACTAAAGCGGATAATGTTTGTAACTTGTGGCAGCCCCAGAAACTCCGCCAGCATTGGAGCAGTTAATCCCGCATCAGTGTCCTGTGACTGTCTGCCAGTCAGTACCAGATCATAGTTGCGCCCCGCAAGTGCTTTTTGCAGTATTTTCGCATAGGCAAAAGAATCAGTTTCTCCTGCTTGATCATATTTGACGTGAATCGCTTTATGTGCTCCCATGGCCAATCCTTTTCTGAGCGACTCAGCAGCTTTGTCAGGTCCAACGGTCAAAATTGTAACCTCACCGCCAACGTCTTCTGTTATCTGCAATGCTGCTTCCAATGCAGTTTCATCCCAACTGCTAATAACATAACTCAATCCTTCCTCTACGATTTCTCCGTCTTTCACTTTAATATTAAGTGCCACATCCGGAACTTGTTTTACTAGTACAATAATTTCCACTTTAATTTCTTTTGTTAAGATTTTGTTAAATAATTAGCTGAAAGATGAAAACGGTAAATTTCAGCTTCATCTCATTAAAACAATAGATTCAGTAGTTGCGAATTTTTAACTGCCTACTGACGCAGCAGCTCTCTCACCAACTAATCGATTTTCCATGAAACGATTGTAGCGGAAAGGTTTAATCATTTCAGGGGTTCCTTCAGCTACCATTTGAGCCGTGTTGTAGCCGCTTGCAGGCGAAGCTTTGAAACCATATGTCCCCCAGCCGCCATTGACATAAAAACCTTCTATTTCATCAATGGGTGAGATTATTGGGCTGTAGTCCGGTGTCATGTCACATAATCCTGCCCATTGGCGCTGAACAGCAACATTATGTAACACTGGGAATAGTTCAAGCACATGAGCGGCATAACTTTCAAGAAAACCGAGAGTTGATCGCATTCCATAATGAGGGTATGTGTCAATTCCATTTCCGCAGACCAATTCTCCACGGTCAGTCTGGCTCAGGTAGATGTGAAGCGTTCCACTGACTACAACATGATGCAGCCATGGTTTATAGGACTGTGTTACAAGAGCCTGAAGTGGATGCGTCACAAGAGGTAATTTAACACCAACTTTTCGGCAAACTTCAGAACTCCATCCTGCAACAACTGAAATGAGGTTGTTGCAGTTTATTTTTCCCCTGTTAGTGACAACTCCTTTAACTTTACCTTTTTCAATAAGGATATCCTCAACCTTTGTCAACTGATGAATGTGCACACCTGCTTTGTCAGCTCCCCTTGCGTATGCCCAGACTACGGCGTCATGGCGAATAATTCCACCTGGAGGATGATAAAGTGCGCCCATTACAGGAAATCGAGGATGATTGGAAATGTCGATCTCTGGAAGCATCTCTTTAATCTCTTTTGGCTCAAGAATATAGCTGTTGATTCCAAGTGCCTTGTTGTTTTCAGCTCTTGTAACCAAACCGGACACTGCAGCTGTAGAGTGACCCAGAGTGAAGTGCCCCTGCTGACTGAACATCAAGTTATAATTAAGCTCTCCTGCCAGGTTTTCATAGAGTTTAAGGCTTTGGTCGTAAAATTTTATTCCTTCTTCCGTGCGATAATTCGAACGAAGAATTGCGGTATTTCTTCCTGAGCCACCATAACCAATGAATTTTTGTTCGAGAACGGCAACATTTGTGATGCCAAGTTTGGTTAAATAATACGCTGTTGCCAAACCATGTGCACCTGCGCCGATGATGACCACGTCATAGGATTTTTCCAGATCGTGGTTTTTCCACATTCGTTTATCCATCATTTTTCCTTTTCAAATGAGACAGGAATTGTCTCAATTCCTGCTGGAACAAGTCCTACTCCAATGCCGACATCCATCAATGCATCATAAAGCGATTCTGTCAGATTCCTTGGATGCACTATGATGTCGAGATTATTGGTTCGGTAAAGAGTCATATTTATTGTGTGAATCGATGATTGAATCACTGAACCGGCAACAACTCGATCACGTCGCAAATCAACGGCTGTTGAACGCTCCAGAACTTCATCCCGTCGTGGACCACCCAATACTAAACAGCCGTTTGAACCAGACTGATTTGTAACAGTTGTTACCTTTGAATCAATTTTTTCCAGCACATTTTTTTCCATGCCAGGATTGCATAAAATCAGGTAGTCATTATTTGTCAATCTAAGTACAGCTATTTCTGAATCAGCTATTGAATTCAAGGGCTCAATTTTAGATGATCCTTTTAGCGCCTTTTCGGCTGCAGCTGATGCATTACCCCGAGAAAGAGAAATCTTGCCAATGTGTGACCAGTCGAATCTGCATATATTAAAAAATTTATTTTATATAAACGATTGATTAGAATTTAAAATCTTCACTTTCTAGTATGATAGATCTTTTTAATGTTGGCTGAAATTCCATATGTTACCTTGAAAAAACACTCCCTGTTGTTTCATACATCCAAGTTATTTCTGATTTCTGAGAGGCTTTTTAGTTGTTCACCTTGTGAGTTAAAATTTTCCGGTCTAAGCCACATCTCAAATGATTTCTTCAGTTTTGGCCAGTTTATGTCTACAACAGAATACCATGCTGTATCACGATTCCTTCCTTTATAAACTAATGCCTGTCTAAATATTCCTTCAAAGTTAAACCCCAGGCGCAGTGCGGTTTTTCTTGAAGCAGCATTCAGAGAGTCGCATTTCCATTCACAACGACGGTAACAAAGCTCATCAAATGCACGGCGCATCATCAGATACATTGCTTCAGTTGCCATGGTTGTTTTTTTCAACAATGGTGAAAAATGAATTTTACCCAGTTCTATAACTCCAACTGCAGGCTGAATTCTGAGGTAAGCGCAAATTCCTACTGCCTTTTCAGTCTTTAAGTCTATGATTGCGAAAAAAACTGGATCATTTCCTTTAATGGCCTTTTTCAGCCAACATGCAAACTCTTCAGCGCTATCGAACGGACCATACTGCAAATAAGTCCAGTCTGAATAGTCATTATTTTTTAAATATGCATTAAAAAGATCTTTTGTGTGCGTTTCAGCATCCAGTAGCTCAACACGACACCAACTGCCTGATATCGTAGATCGAGTAGGCATTTGGCATTCTTTCCACTCCGGAACAGGAAATCCTACAGGCTGTGCAAATGAATTATGATAGTTCGCCAATCTTTCCTGAATTCTCTTAACTTTTTAACCTCGTACCTTCAGGGTCATATGCAGCATGATCCAGCACTGTGGCTTGCACATCCTCTCCATTTGCCAATCTTATGGTGAAAAGACTGCCTTTTTCCGACATATCATTTCTGACCCAGGCCAGACCAATTCCTCTTTTCAAGGTAGGGCTTAGTCGTGAACTTGTTACACGTCCTGCAATTCTCCCCTTATCCAGCACAGCAACGCCATCATCCGGAATGGGTGCGTCTATTTCCAGTTGATAAGGTACAAGTTTGTTTTCAATGCCACGTTCCTTGAAATGCTTCAAGAAGGCCTTGCCGACAAAATCATCCTTATCATCTTTAATGGCAAAACCTACTCCAGTTTCATATGGACTGCTAAGGGCGTCAGTATCAGTTCCCGGTAACAGGTGTCCTTTTTCCAAACGCAAAATACGTTGTGTTTCAACTCCAAAGGGCTTTAAATCAAACTCCTCTCCCTCTGCTAACAGGTAATTCCACATAGATTCACCGTACTCAGCAGGGAAATGAATTTCATACCCCAGTTCTCCGGTGAAGCCAATCCTGTAGAATGAAACAGGTATATCTGCAATGGTGGCTTTTCGGCAATGCATGTATGGAAAAGCATCATTTGACAAGTCAATATCAACAAGTTTCTGTAAAAAATCTCTGGCAGTTGTTCCTGTTACATTCACAGCTGCATTTGTCAGGCTGAGATTCTTGACCTGCACATCAAAATCTTCCACCAGCAGCCACCATTGAAAAAGTGAATTGATCGCGTCCTGGTTCCCTGTGGTAGTAGTAAGGTAGTAAACTCCCTGTTCAATATGAGAAATTGTTCCATCTTCAAACAGGATACCGTCTTCTCCAATCATTATAGAGTAACGCGTACGTCCCACCTCAAATTTTGCATATTTACCTGGTAGTAAAAAATGCAGAAACTTTATTGCTTCCGGTCCGCTTATTTCAATTTTTCCAAGTGTACTGACATCAATCATTCCCAGCCCATTGCGTACAAACCCTGCTTCAATCTGTGGATTAGTATATGAATCAGGGCGTTTCCATTGGCCAGCATCAAGAAATTTTACTCCAAGATCAATATGACAGTGATGTAACGGAGTACGTCGAATCGGAGACAGATGAGGTGCACGTCCGGCAAGCATACCAAATGTAGCTCCAGTGAAAGGAGGTCGAACTGTGGTGGGGACGGCATCCAGTGTAGAAAGTCCTGTGTCCTGTGCCGCAAGGCGAGCTACTGCCTCATGGCAGGCCTTCCCCTGGCAGGGTCCCATGCCCATGCTGGAATAGCGTTTGAGAGATTCAACCTGGTCATATCCCTCATCAATTGATGCTTGTGCTTCAGTTCTTGTAACATCCATGCATTTGCAGATAAAATGATGCTTGCCTCCGGACTCAATATCTGCTGGCAGTGCTGTGATAATTTCCTCCGCAGTCCTTTTTGTCTTAACTGTATATTCTTTACCGGGAGAAGTTTTACTTAATGCGGCCTCTTTTCCGGACTGAAATCCTTCTAAATATAAATGAGAAAATCCTGCTGAGCCATGTACTTCTCCGGCAGAAAACACTCCGGAAGGTAATTCGGCAACGCGTAGAATTTGACGTTCAGCATCCCATTTAGGAGACTTGTTACCCATTGACAGCAGGTTAATCTGTGGTTTAAAACCAACAGCCATTACAAGCAAATCACAGTCAAATGATTTTAATGAGTCACCTCCGGTAATTGGCCCAACTTCGACACTTTCAATTCTTTTCCTTCCATGTGCAGCGTGAGCAGTCAACCCCTTATAGACAGGGATTGCAAGGTCACGTATTTTCTTTTCGAAAACTCCTTCATCGTTTCCTGCTTCACGACCATCAACAACGGCAATTATTTTTGCTCCTGCACCTTGCATAAGAAGTGCGGTATGAAATCCCCCATCATGAGTTGTAACCACTACCACATTTTCGCCAGGCAGAACTGCATGACGCATGATCAGTCTTTCCACTCCGCGGGCAGTCATTATTCCCGGACGATCATTATTCTCAAAAACCAGATGTCTATCTGTAGCCCCAGGTGCAAGTACAACTGAATCAGCCCTGATCTTGAACAAATCAGGTCCACACTGTGCTGCAATCAAATTATCTTCGTAGAGTCCAAACACGTTTGAGTTGACTAATACTTCCAGGTTGGGGAATTCAGCAAGCTCATCAATTAATTTTTGAATGGCTTGGTACTCTGGGAAACCGTTGAGTTTTTCATTTTCGCAATTGTCAACCTGAGCAATACTGTGAAGTGAATGACCTCCAAGCTCTGAGTTGTCATCAAGCAAAAGAACCTGTTTCCCCTCTTTAACGGCAGCAAGAGCTGCTGCCAAACCTGAAGGGCCACCCCCTACAATGCAGATATCAGGGAAACGGTATCTTTTTTCGTATCTCCTTTCAGCAGTTCTCCCTTCAGTGTCTATTTTGCCTAGTCCTGCGGCCTTGCGTATCTGCTGCTCTGCAATGGGCCAAATCCATTTTGGCTTGTGGAACATTTTGTAATAAAAACCGTTTGGTAGCATTGGAACGATTGTGTCATTTATTTCTCCAATATCGAACTCCAATGAAGGCCAGGAGTTTTGCGATTTGACAACCATATCGTTTTGTACACGCATTCGATCAGCCAGCAGGTTTGGTTCATGATTGGCGGTAACAAGTGATTCATGTCCCTGGCCGTATACGTCATAAGCACCCCGAGGCCTGTGATACTTGAAGCTCCGGGAAAGCAGTGTTTGCCCTGATGCAATAAGTGCTGAAGTGATAGTGTCAGTTGTATAAGCCTGAACGTGTTTACCGTTAAACTGGAATGATATTTCTGCTCCTAAATCAGGCAGTTCAAAATATTGATGAGTTTCGATCCTATTTTTCATTTGGAGTCCTCTTTATTTTTAGAAGAATTTTTCTCCAGCTCATGATACCAAAAACTTCTATGGTCTGTATTATTTGTGGTATCACGTTCTGCTAAAAACCAGCTTTGACAACCGCTCCGATGATACCACCATTCTGTTTGGTTCCCCATGTTATTTTCTCGGAAATAAACATAATCTGCCCAGACTGAAAAATCGGCATCTGGGGCAGGACGTTTAAGATATTCACTCCTGAAAGTAAATTCGCTTACTGCTCGTTTCCCGCAATTTGGACAGTTTAGTTGATAACTCATAGTTAATTTTTAAGAAATATTTTTTCTATTGGATTTATTTTGCAATTGCATAAACCAGATTATATTAATTTGTAAACAGATTTAACTTTAACAGGATCTGAATCATGTTCTTGACCTTTTTCACATGCGTCTATCAGTTCAGCCATACAGTGGCCTGCAACGGGGGCGTTTTTAAATTGGTTCCCGCTAGAACCGATTGCCATATAAAATCCCTTCAGCGCAGACTTGTCATAAATTGGCAACCAGTCATCTGATACATCATACAAATCCACTACACCGCTTGTTCGTGAGGGAATTTTTAGTTGGGGTATTCTTCTGGCACAACGGTAAACCTGGGCTTTCCATTGAGATTCAGTTACCTGCTGGTTATAGTTATCAGGATCAGAAATCCATTCTTTTGGGTCGCATAATGGATCTTCGCTGCCAATTAGGATTGTGTTACCTGTTTCTGGTCTAAAATATATACTGTTGTCACCATCAGAGGTGTGAAATCCATCTTTTTCAAAATCATATCCCTCTGGAGAAGGTACGTGATGTACCTCATGCCGTAAGGCTCTGGTTTTGATATTCATTTCTTTCTCAACATCAGCCATTCTGTTTATTACAAAGGAATGTGGACCTGCAACATTAACTAAAATCGGAGAGTCAATTTGTTCTCCTGATTTTAAAGTTACACCTTCGACCCTCCCATTCTGCTGCCTGATTTCTGTGATTTCACTGTTAAACAAAAATTCACCACCGTTAGCCTCAGCTGCCACCTGCAAATTATGTGAAGTCAGCTGGGGATCACTTACATATCCTGATCCCGGAGTGTAAACGGCACCCTCGATTTTTTTCCCGGTCTTGTCCCAAAAATGATCATCTTCATCCGGACGAGTTGTGCCGTCGTATTGATCATGAGAATAAATTGGAATCATTTCTTTGAGTTTTTCAAGATCCCATATTTCATGTTCAACTCCAATTTCTTTAAATAATTTCAGACATTTACTGCTATGATCTTCCCCCTCAAGTTTAAACAAAATGGACCCGGTTTTCATATATTTTATCATCCCGCGATCGTCCTTCACTCCGATATAATCATCCCAGTCATCCCAGTAAAAGAAGCCTTCGTATGCCATTGCCACACCATCCCATGTCGAATAATGGGCCCTGACTATGGCACATGAATTACTTGTTGAGCCATATCCGGAGGTAGGAAGTTTATCTATGTTTAATGTTTTGTATCCACGTTTTGCTAATTCAAAGGCAACTGCGGAGCCGATTACTCCGGCCCCGACAATTATAGCGTCTGCGGTTCTATTCATTTCTCCTCTTTTTGTTTAATCTTAACTTAATCATTTATTATTTTACAGGAACTTCAATGAGCCTTAAAGCATGGCCAGTTCTTTCAAGGAATTGCTTTATTCCATCACGAGGAACAGCCAAAGTACTTGTATTCACTAATGGATGACAAAGAATTGTTTCTGCATTCCAAAGTTCATTATCAATAAATACCTCTACTTTTTTTTCTGGATCATTAAGCAATGCCAATAAACTTACTGAACCAGGATCTATTCCCAAATATGTTTTAAGGCGATCAGGTGACGCGAAACTCAAGCGTGACGCTTCCAGGATGGAAGAAAGCTCTTTCAAATCTACCTGCTTATCTTGAGGTACACTTACCAGAAAATGTCTGTTACCTTTTTTGTCTCTTAAAAACAGATTTTTAGTTGACGCTCCATCCATTTCCGGTGAAAGCCGTTTTGCTTCATTTACGGTAAAAACGGCAGGGTGATCGAAACGATCATACGAAACGTCAATTGAATCAAGAAACTCGTAAATATCAGCCAATATCTATCACTTAAAATTTTTAATTTGTTCCCGAATGCCAGACAATTTCAACTTCCACATGATCCAGTATACCCTGAATCGGTACAGACGGCTTTCGTATTCTAACTAAAATCATTTCAACAGGGTATCTGTCCCTCATTTCTTCAATAATTCTGTTTCCAAGAGTTTCAATCAGATTAAATCTTTGCTCTGAACTCACCTGACTTACAATTTTGTGAGCATTTACATAGGAAATTGTAGTATTTTCTTCATCTATCCACGGGTCAGGCGGATCTTTAAGCATATATTCTAAGTCTATTTCAAAACGCTGCCCCAGAGTTTTCTCTTCCTGATGCACCCCATGAAATCCATAAACGACAATGTTTCGGAGACGAATAGTATAGTTTTTATTACTTTTCAAATTATTCTTTTTTTCTAAAAAAGTAATTCAGATCTCATAATAAAAACAATTCAAGACAATCCGGTTATTCGTCCCTCGGAGTCAATGTCAATTCTTTGTACTGCTGATTGTTTTGGCATTCCGGGCATCAGCATCATTTTTCCTGTAAGAGCAACTATAAATCCTGCTCCGTTAGAAACTTTCACATCCCTGACCTGTAAACGCCAGCCAGTTGGGGCATTTCGTTTTTTAGGATCATCCGAAAGAGAGGCCTGTGTTTTGGCCATGCAAATTGGCCAGTCTGACAACCCATTTTCCTGTAAACGTAGTATTGATGCATCTGCCTCTTCTGTATAGTCAACCCCATCTGCTCGGTATATTTCCCTTGCAACAGTTTGTATTTTATCCTTGATGGAATCAGTATTAGCATAATAATAATTAGGGGAACCTGGATTTTCATCAACAACACGTTTGATTTTTTTTGCCAGGTCCATTCCGCCTTCACTTCCTTTTGCGACTACTTCGCTGAGGGAACACTCAACTCCAATCTCCTCACAATACTGTCGCACTGTATCCAGTTCAGCAGGAGTGTCCGAAGGGAATCGATTAATTGCCACTACCACAGGAAGTCCGTATTTTTGAACATTTTCTGCGTGTGTTCTTAAATTTTCGCAGCCGGTTTTAAGAGCCTCAAGATTTTCAGTATTCAAATCCTCTTTTTCTATTCCTCCGTGATACTTAAGTGCTCTGACTGTTGCAACCAATACGCAGGCATTTGGGTTTAATCCTGCCTGGCGGCACTTAATGTTTACAAATTTCTCTGCACCTAGATCTGCAGCAAAACCAGCTTCAGTAACAACGTATGGTGCCAGCTTAAGAGACAGCCTTGTTGCTCTTACGCTGTTGGAACCGTGAGCTATATTTCCAAATGGTCCGCAATGAACAAAAACTGGTGTGTGCTCACAGGTTTGAACAAGATTTGGTTTTAACGCGTCTTTGAGAATCACACACATTGATCCTATACAGTCTAACTCCCTTGCAAAAACCGGCTTTCCGGTATTGTTGTATGCAACTACAATTCTACCAAGCCTTTCTCGCAAATCATCCATGTCCAGTGCTAGTGCGACAATTGTCATAATTTCTGATGCAGCCACAATATCAAACCCGGTTTTATGAGGGAAACCATCAAACTTTGATCCGAGTCCAATCTCTCCGTTACGAAGCTGTCTGTCACATAAATCAATTGTACGTCTCCAGGTAACTTTTTCAGGGTCAATATCCAACGGATTATCAAAATGCATGGAATTATCTAATACAGCAGACAAAAGATTATGAGCAGCAGCTATAGCATGTAAGTCACCAGTAAAATGCATGTTTATGTCTTCCATTGGGAGAACCTGGGAGTAACCTCCACCAGCAGCACCACCTTTTATACCGAATGTTGGGCCCATGCTTGGTTCACGCAGAGCCAATGCGTGCTTGATTCCAAGCTTGCCAAATGCCTGAGCTAAACCTATAGAAGTACAGGTTTTACCTTCTCCGGCAGGTGTGGGTGTGATTGCTGTAACTAAAATTAATTTTCCGTCTGGATTGTCTTTAACTTGCTCCCAGATACTATTTTCAATTTTTGCTTTATATTTCCCATACTGTTCAAGTCCATCAAGGTCAATATCGAGCATTGAAGCAATTTCTGGAATTTGTTTCATTGATGCATTTTGAGAAATTTCAATATCTGAAGGAATGCTTGGCATTTTTGGATATTGTGCTTCTAATTCTGATTTGGAAAGTGTCATTTGATAAAAATATTATTGGTTAAAAAATTATTTTAATTTTACTGGATAATTTAATTAATCAGCGTGAGTGAACTGGCATTTTTTTACCAATTGCAACAATGCAGACCACTAGTATTGCAAATAAAATTGTTTGTAAACTGACTATTTCGTTTATTAAAAAAGCAGATGCAAGCAGGGTTACAAAAGGCTGCATTAGCTGTGTCTGGCTTACACGGGCAATTCCACCTAAAGCCAGACCTTTGTTCCAAAGGAAAAACCCAAATAACTGGCTGACTAAAGCTAAATATAAAAAACTTAAAAGAACATTTAGCGGTAGATTACTGAAATTCTCATCAGGTGCCTGCATCCATGCAGGGAAAACTATAAATGGAAATGAAATTACTAGTGCCCAACAAATTACCTGCCAGCCTCCTAATTCTTTTGAGAGTTTCCCCCCAAGCGCATATCCCATTCCGGCACTTAAAATTGCTCCCAGCAGTAGCAAGTCACCCAATTGGAAAGAACCAAAGCCCTGCAAAAGAGAATATGAGACAACTACTATACTTCCAATCAGGCTAAAAATCCAGAAACCTATAGAAGGCTTTTCCCTGGAAACCATAACGGCTGCAGTTGTAGTTGCCAATGGTAAAACACCCAGTACGACTCCTCCATGTGATGCTGGTACTGTTTCCATTGCCCATGCTGTTAAGACAGGGAATCCTAAAACAACACCTAATGCAACAACTGAAAGCTGCATCAACTGGTGTCTATTCGGCCTTGACTGTTTTGTAGCCATCAAAATAAATGCAGCTACGACTGAGGCAATTACTGCTCGCCCCAATCCTATGAATATTGGATCAAAATAGGGAACTATAAATCGTGTGGCCGGCAGTGTTAAACCAAACGCGACAACCCCTAAAAATCCTAGGATCATTCCTCTTGATTCATTGCTCATTTTCAGGATTTTGTCTTTAGGATCAGCACTCAGGTAAATTTACAGCAAGACCGCCCAATGAGGTTTCCTTGTAATGTTGGAGCATGTCCTTTCCTGTTCGATGCATCGTAGCAATTACTCTATCCAGTGAAATAATATGGTTCCCGTCTCCCCTGTTTGCAAGCCTTGCTGCATTGATGGCCTTTATTGCGCCCATTGTATTTCGTTCTATGCAGGGAATTTGAACCAAACCACCTACGGGGTCGCAGGTCAGTCCAAGATTATGTTCCATGCCAATTTCTGCGGCATTTGCGATTTGCTTAGGAGAACAGTCCATCACTGCAGCGAGTCCAGCCGCAGCCATAGAACATGCAACTCCAACTTCTCCCTGGCATCCAACTTCTGCAGCGGAAATAGAAGCACCTTCTTTGAATAAAATGCCTATAGCTCCTGCTGTCAGTAGGAAACTTATAATTTTATCTTCGTTGAAATCTGTTCTGAAACGATCGCAATAATGCATTACAGCAGGGATGACTCCTCCTCCTCCATTTGTCGGTGCTGTAACCATGCGACCTCCTGCAGCATTTTCTTCATTGACTGCTATAGCAAATAAACTTACCCAATCCATAACCTCTGAGGGTGATGAGTCTGGTTTTTCTATTAATTCTTTGTATAGTGAGGGAGCTCGCCGGCGTACATTTAACCCCCCTGGAAGATGTGTTTCTAAAGAGGACATTCCTCGCTGTGTGCATTCCTGCATTACCCCCCAAATATTTAATAATCCATCCCAAATTTCGGATTCAGTGCGCCAAGTCTGTTCATTTATCCACATCAACTCACGGCAGGTCATTCCTGTTCTTTCACAATGTATAAAAAGTTCTTCCCATGTGTGAAAAGGAAATGGAGTTTGAACATTTTTGATTTCAACTTCATTTTGGATTTCTTCACTATTCAAAATAAACCCCCCACCAATTGAATAGAAATCTTCTTCGTGAAGTATATTGTTGTCAGCATCAAAGACTATGAAACGCATTCCATTTGAATGATGTGGTAAAAAATCATCATTATTGAAGATTAAGGAGTTTTTTTCTTCAAAATGAATACTGTGTTCATTCATCAGGGACAGTGTCTTTGTTTTATGAATTCGATCCAGGCGGGAAGGAATTTGTTCTGTATCAACTGAAGCAGGCTCATTACCCTCAAAGCCCATCAAAACAGCTGTATCAGTTCCATGCCCCTTTCCAGTAAGGGCAAGGGACCCAAATAACTCAATCTTAAGTGAAGCAATTTTTTCAAGAGGGAACTTTTCCATACAGTTAAATAAAAACTGCTTGGCCGCGTACATTGGGCCTACAGTATGAGAACTTGAGGGGCCTATTCCGATTTTAAAAAGGTCAAATACACTAATATTCATTTTTTCTCCATATCTTAACTGTGTAAACTTTTTTCCAAATATGGTTTTTGTATCAGGAAATTTTATATTTAATTTTTCGTTAAACCAATTTGATATTATCGAATCATAATATGCTGTTAAGCTAAAAGCTTTACTTGCCATCTGCTCTCTAAATTTTAAACTTGTAGAACCTTTATTTTCATTAATTTCTCTT
>LUMF01000043.1_pt1 | contig 14790 bp, 15 predicted proteins | sample 729701 | NCBI WGS metagenome assembly LUMF01 (sample SAMN03860270, study PRJNA289734) | marine metagenome | biome: seawater column; feature: ocean; material: water; isolation source: Red Sea water column Station 34 - depth 100m | place: Saudi Arabia: Red Sea | collected 2011-10-15 | depth 100 m | reverse complement strand
AGGGTTTTCAGATAATTCTAATGGGGAAACTACAATAGGAACTGAGTCTTTTATATTGGGGTAAGGGATTTTTTGAAAAAGGTTTCTTGCTTCTATATGGGGCTCGTTAACAACTTCCTTTGCTTTAAGAACTTCTCCTACAGGAATTCGTGCTTTATCTAATTCTTCTATGGCCTCTTTAGTAGTTCTTTCCGCACACCATGCTGACATTCTTTGGCTAATCAATTCAGAATTGTTACCTCTACTTAAATCATCCTTGAATCTTTCATCTTCAAGCCATTGACTCTCTCCAATTAAGTTAACCCACCTTTCAAATAAAGGCTGACCAACAGTTGCTATCAAAATCCAACCATCTTTTGTTTTGAATGTATCAGATGGAGCAGCAGTTTGACCTCTATTAAAAGTAGCTTCTCGATTTACATTTAATAGTTCCTGTTCAATGACTAATCCATTGGTCATTGTAAGGGCAGTTGCCAAGAGTGAAGTCTGAACCCTTTGACCTTTTCCTGTCTTTTCTCTCTCCATCAAAGCCATGCAAGTCCCAAAAGCAGCAAGAGAGGCACTACAAAAATCTACATATGGGGCATAGTTTTTTGTGGGAAGGTCTGGGCTGCCTGTCATATCCATTGAACCAGACATGGCTTGAGCTACCCCATCAAAACCAACTCTGTCAGCATATGGGCCAGAAGTTCCAAAGGCAGTGTTAGAAGTAAGGATAATTTTTGGATTCACCTTAGTTAGGGAGTCAAAATCTAAACCCATCGCTTCTAAAGTCTTTTCAGGAAGGTTAGCAATAACAACATCTGCTGTTTTAGTAAGTTTAGCTATTATCTCTTTACCTTCTGGCTTCATAGGATTTAAAGTAAAACCCAGCTTATTTCTATTCATTTGTAGAAACATTGAGCCATCTTCTTCATCCGAAACAGGAGTGGTGAATCTGTCTTCACTACCTTTCACCCTCTCAACTCTAATAACCTCTGCACCGAAATCAGAAAGTAGGGCACCACAAAAAGGGCCTGCTATATATCTACCAAAATCCAGAACTCTGTAGCCCTTAAGAATTTCTTTTTGTTCAGACATTTTCTCTCCTATGTTTATTGAAGAATTCCCAAATTAGTTCATTACCCCAATTTATTTCTTTGCCGTTATTATCAATACATTCATTTTGATTGGGCATACTTTCACTTTGCGCTTCAGATCTGCAATAGCCCACACCTGGTTTTTGTCCTGGCCAAGCATGTCCTCCATTTGGAACCAGGCAATTTGTTACTTCTAAAGTTTTTCCTTGATCACACTTAATTCTTGAATTACAAACAAGGTTATTATTTTTTCCAGTTAATAAGTCAGCATTAACTATTTCTTTTGAGCAACCCATACTTTCAGCCCATTTATTAAAGGATACTTCCGGTTTCTCATAAAACCAACCATCGGCTGAAACATCTCCGTTTATTGGAGTTACTGTGTCTTTATCACCATACACTTGAAGATAAGAGACCGGACTTCTTGGGATACAACTTCTGTCACGAGGTATAGATCCACTAATAGAAGCTACAGCAGCTAATATTTCAGGGTGAGAGCACGCAAATCTATGAGCCATAGCTCCACCATTACTAATACCTGAGAGATATACTCTAGACCTGTCTACAGAGTAATTTTCTGTAACTTCTTCCATCACTTTCTTAATAAATCCAATGTCGTCGTAACATCCTGTCCAAGCACAATGGCTGTATTCTTTACATTCTTTAGGCTTTGGATATTCACCCCTTGATTTAATGCAAATGGGCCTTTCTCCTTCTCTTGGCGGAGCATTGCTTTCCAAGTCATTCCATGAGCTGACAAAAAAAGGTATTCCATTTGCCTTACCCCAGAAGTTAACACCCTGAGGATAAACCGCTATGTAATTTCGGTATTCAGCGTGTAGGTTCATCCCCTTGGTTGTTTCTTTTTCGAATCCACTGGCCGTTCCCGTATATCCATGTAAACCAACTACCAACGGAAGTTCTTCTTTAGAGGTATAGCTTGTCGGCAAAAAAATTAGGTATTCTCTATCAATACCTTGCCAGGACATTATTTTCTTTTCGAAATTTTCACTGGTATTAGTTTTTACACAGGAACTCAAAATACAGATAAAGATAGAAAGCAGTAATATTTTTATTCTTACATTAGAAATACCTCCAGAGGGTTATAAAGCATTTAATATTTCGCAACCTCATATAGATCACTTGGGTCCTGGTTTTTATAAAAAAGAAGATGATGACCAATTAGTTCTCGGTTTTTATGTTAAAGAAGAACATTTAAATGGTTATGGTTCAGCACATGGTGGCATGCTAATGGCAGTGGCTGACTTTACTTTGGCTACTTCAGCTATGAGAAATTCAGATAGGCCAGTAACAACCGTTAGTTTTCATTCTGAATTTATTAGTCCAGCACCCTTAGGGTCTTTATTAGAAGTAAGAGCTAAGGTTACCAAAAAAGGAAAAACCCTGGCATTTTCTAAAGGTAATATTAAAGTTGGTGATGAAGTAATTTTAAATTTTGGAGGAGTATTAAAAATACTGTAGTTCATGAGTAAAGATCTGGATATTGTTGTTTATGGTGCTACCGGATTCACTGGAAAGTTATGTGTTAAATACTTAACCGAAAAAGCTAAAGATCTTAATTGGGCAATAGCTGGAAGAGATAAAACTAAGTTGTCCCAAGTAGCTATAAGGTATTATCCAAAAATTGAGAGATTAGTGGCCGATGGTGACGATGAAGAGGCACTGGATTTAATTACTAAAAGAACCAAAGTAATAATTTCCACAGCTGGTCCATTTCATAGATATGGTTCAAAACTAGTTGCTTCATGTATTAAAAATTCTACTCACTATGTGGATATAACTGGAGAAACCTTTTGGATTAAAGAGATGATAGATAAGCATCATTCCGAGGCAGTAACCAACGGAGTAAGAATAATACCTTCCTGTGGTTATGATTCCCTTCCTTCGGATTTGGGAGTTTTATTCGCTGCTAAGATGCTCCAAAAACCCATTAAAAGAGTTGAATCTTTTCATACAGGGCAGGGAGGAGCCTCAGGCGGCACAATTGAAACAGGGTTTTCAATGGGAGATTTAAATCTAGGTAAACAAATGCAAGATCCCTTTTTATTGAATCCTGAAGACTCTGTAACTCCTGAACAAAGAAGTCTGAGCTCTGACAAAGTAAAAATAAAGAAAAATAACCTCATTAATGCTTGGACAGGTCGTTTCATCATGGCCACCATGAATACAAGGGTAGTTAGGAGAAGTGCTGCTTTACTCGAAGCAAGGCAAGAAACCTATGGAGTAGATTTTACTTATCAAGAACATGCTTTTTATCAGAAGTATCTCAATGCTTTCTTAGTATCTTTTGGCACTATATTTTCAATGATAATCATTGCGACTCCTCTTAGAAAATTTGTAAGAAGGTTTTTACCTAAACCGGGAGAAGGACCTAGCGAGGAAACTATGCGCAAAGGTTTCTTTGATTGTTTATATACAGTGGAAGCAGAGGATGGTTCCATCAGTATTTTCAGAATGCACGGAAAAGGAGATCCAGGTTACAGAGTTACTTCAAAGTTTGTTTGTGAAAGTGCTCTTACTCTCATCCATTGTGAAGATGATTTACCTGGAGGAAAGGATTACGGCGGTCTCTTAACTCCCGCTTCAGGTCTGGGACAACCTCTGATAGAAAGATTATCAAAGGCCGGGATATTCTTCGAAGGTCCTTTAGACAAATCAGATTAGATTTTTTTATTTTTTGGGAAGTTTAAATGCTCTTAACTTCTTCTTTAAAAGTCTATTTTTTAAATTTGCTGTAACTGGGATTCCATTCTTATAAGGGGGGTAGGCCTCTCCTTGAATGAGGGGGCTTAAATATTTTTTACATGACCCTGTAATACCAAAACCATCTTTTGTTATAAAACTTCTTGGCATCTTCTTTTCTTTATTAGCAACTCTACTGAGAGCAACTTTATCTATCTCCCAAGAATATTTTTTTGTTTTTTTTCTTTTTATAATTGGCATTACGGCATTTTGACCCCTAAGCACGAATTCAATTGCTGCTTGTCCTACTGAATAAGCTTGTTCTAAGTCTGTTAGTGAAGCAATATGTCGAGCAGATCTTTGAAGGTAGTCTGATACTGCCCAATGATATTTATGACCTAAAGAAGAATGTATTATTGAAGCTATTTGAGGGGCTACACCCCCCAGTTGCTTATGACCAAAAGCATCTTTAGTACCTGCGTCTGATAAGAAGTTACCTTTACTATCTTGTACTCCTTCAGACACAACTATGACGCAATAACCCTGCTTTCTAACTGTTGTTTTAACTTTAGAAAGCATCTTTTTTTGATTAAAGGGTATTTCTGGAAAAAGAATTATATGTGGAGGGTCTGTTTGTTTTTCTTGAGCTAAGCCTGAAGCTGCTGCTATCCAACCCGCATGTCTACCCATTACTTCCAGAATAAAAACTTTAGTGGAGGTTTCAGCCATGCTTGCTACATCAAGAGCTGCCTCTTTAGTTGAAATTGCAATGTATTTAGCTACTGAACCAAAACCAGGGCAGTTATCAGTAAAGGGAATATCATTATCAACTGTTTTTGGTATGCCAATGCATTGAACAGGAAATCCCATATCTTGGGTGAAATTAGCAATCTTATTAGCTGTATCTTGTGAATCTCCTCCTCCATTGTAAAAGAAGTGACCGATATTATGGGCTACAAAAATATCTAATAATCGTTTGTATTCATTATTATTGATTTCAGGATCTTGGAGTTTATATCTGCACGAACCGAATGCTCCTCCTGGTGTATGCTTTAACTTAGCTATTTCTGTATCGGATTCTAAGCTGGTATCAATAAGTTCTTCATTAAGCGCTCCAAGAATGCCATTTTTAGCAGCAAAAATTTTACCTATTCTTTTTGATTTTCTGCCCGCTTCTATTACGCCCGCTGCAGTTGCATTTATGACTGCAGTTACCCCACCCGATTGGGCATATAGAACATTTCTATTCTTCATAAGTGCGATGTTACTTAAATCTTGACCAAGAGGGAATTAAACGAGATGGGTATAATTAAAATATGTCAGTTAAAAAGATTCATATATTAGGTATCTGTGGAACCTTTATGGGCAGTCTAGCCCTGCTTGCAAGGGAATTAGGGTTCGAAGTTTCAGGTTGTGATGAAAATGTTTATCCACCAATGTCGGACCTGCTAGAAGAACAAAACATAAAGGTAAATCAAGGTTATAAGAAGACCGACTTACCTGAAGCTGACCTTTATTTGATAGGCAATGTAATTTCCAGAGGAAATGAATCTATTGAATACATATTAGATTCAAAATTACCTCATACTTCTGGCCCAGCATGGCTATCAGAGAATATTCTTCAAAATCGAAGAGTTATCGCCGTCTCCGGAACCCATGGAAAAACTTCCACCACAGCAATGCTAACCTGGATACTTGTTAAATTAGGACTTGACCCTGGTTTTTTAATTGCTGGCAGACCTAAGGACTTTTCTGTCTCAGCTAAATTAGGCAAAGGTGAGATTTTCGTAATTGAAGCGGACGAATACGACACAGCTTTTTTTGATAAACGAGCAAAATTCATTCACTACAATCCTGAAGTCTTGATCATTAATAATTTGGAGTTTGACCATGCAGACATATATAGAAATTTAGCTGAAATTCAAAAACAATTTCATAACTTGATTAGGACGATGTCTTCTGAAGATTGCATAGTACTTCCTTCAGACGATAAGAACATTAAAACATTATTGGATTCGGGAATGTGGAGTAAAAAATCAGAATTTGGTTCTAATAGAAAAAATTTGAATTACTTTGATGCTATTAAAAAGGATCACTCTTCACTTAGGTTTTTTATAAATAAAGAGAAAGCCGAAATAGATTGGAATATGTTAGGTGAGCATAATGCAAGAAATGCAATGGCAGCTCTATTAGCACTGCATCACTTTGATATAGCTATATCTGATTCGGCTAAGTGTTTAGAAACATTCTCTGGAGTCAAAAGAAGACTAGAGACAATTATAGATCGAGAGGAACTCAAACTATTTGACGACTTTGCTCATCATCCTACGGCAATAGAGGAGACCTTGAGGGGTTTAAGATCTCGCTATAATGAAAACAGAATAATTGCTTTGATCGAAATAAGGTCAAATACCATGAAATCAGGACTGCATGACGCACGTCTACTTAGCGCAACAAATGAAGCGGATCTAGTTTTCTGGAAGGGACCAGATGAAAATCAGTTAAGAAATCTAGTTAACCAAACACCTAAAAACCACAATATTATGGATTCAGTAGACCTTTTCGCTGACAAGCTAAAAAGTTCTGTTACTAATGAAGGAGATGTAATTGTTATGATGTCAAACGGGAGTTTTGATGGACTTGCAAATCTTTTAAAATCAAAACTATAAGTATATGAAACCTCTTTTTTTAATTTGCATAATCCTATTTTTTCAATCTTGTACTGAAAGTAAAAAAGATTTTGATGCAGAACTGATAGCACAAGATTCGTTAATATTAGATTCCCATATAGATGTCCCTTATCGTCTTTGGCGGCAGCACATGGAAGGCCGAGAGATAGACGATATATCAGGTTCTACTGATGGGGATTTTGATTTTATAAGAGCAAGAAAGGGAGGCCTTAATGTCCCATTCTTCTCAATATACTTACCAGCGAGTACCCAAGAAGATGGAACCGCTCACAAAATGGCTAATGAATTAATTGATATGGTAGAAGACATAGTCACTCTTCATCCAGAAAAGTTTATTTTAATCAATTCTGTAGCTGACCTTGTTTCAATTACTAACAAAAATATAGTTGGTATAGCCTTGGGTATGGAAAATGGAGCACCCATTCAGGGCGATCTCTCAAGGGTCCAGTATTACTTTGATAGAGGTATACGTTATATAACTTTGACTCATTCAAAGACCAACCATATAAGCGATTCTTCTTATGATGAGAGTATTCAATGGCATGGTTTGAGTGAATTTGGTAAGAGCCTCATTAAGGAGATGAATAAAGTTGGCATCATGGTAGATATCTCTCATGTAAACGATGAAGCTTTTTATCAAGCTATCGAAATTAGTCAGGTGCCAGTGATAGCAAGCCATTCTTCTTTGAGATACTTTACCCCTGGGTTTGAAAGGAATGTTGATGATGCCATGTTAAGTAAATTGGCTGAAAAAGGCGGTGTTATACAAATTAATTTTGGAAGTAGTTTTATCAGCAAAAGACCTCAAGATTATTCAGTCAAAATGAATAGCTTCTTGGAATCACGGTTGGGTAAAAATTTACAAGAAGTCTCTGAACAAGATATCAGAGAAACTAGAAATGAGTTCATGGCAATCAACCCTTATCCTTATGCAAGTTTAGATGAAGTGCTCGATCATTTTGACCGAGTTGTAAAGTTAGTAGGAATAGACCATGTAGGGATAGGCTCTGATTATGATGGGGTGGGTGATACTCTTCCTGTAGGTCTAAAAGATGTTTCAACTTACCCGGTTCTAATTCAAGGCTTATTAGACAGGGGTTATAGTCAGAAAGATATTCAAAAGATTTTAGGAGGCAATCTAATTAGAGTGTGGAAAGAAGTTGAAGAATATGCGGGAAGAAACTAATTTATTAAAAGAAAACCCTATCTTTCCTTTGACAGTAAATGTCCTCCCCGGAGGGTATTTGCCTTTACAAATCTTTGAACCAAGATATTTAGACATGGTTAAACGATGTATGAGTCAAGAAGTGGGGTTTTGCATTGTCCTCATGAGAGGTCAAAGCGAATCAAAAACTACAAATTTACCTGATCATTCACCTATAGGCACATATGTTGAAATTGTTGACTTTAATCAACTTGAAAATGGTCTTTTAGGTATAACCGTACAAGGGCAATATCGAATTAAAATATTAGATAGAAAAGTTCAGGAAGATGGACTAATTATTGCAGACACAATAGAAGAGCCGGAAGAAGAAGAATCAGTATCATTAGAACCTCAATATGAAAATATATGGAGAATACTTAGAGAAATTTCAGACCATCCAGAAATAAAGAAGCTTCAATTAGTTATTGATTTTGATAACTCTTCAAGTGTTGCTTACAGTTTGGCGAGCCTTTTACCCCTTACACCTCCAGAAAGACAAAATATACTGGAGTTCCAATCCAATGTGGATAGATTTGACCATCTAAATAAAATAGTTAAACAGCTAGGAGGTTAGCCTTACTAATCAGGATCTGAAATTTTAAGTAATTGTTTGCCGAAATTTTGCCCTGTAAAAAGCCTTACCAAAGTATCAGGTGCGTTCTCTATGCCTTCTTGGATATCCTCCAGATAATTAATCTTTCCTTCTTTAACCCAATTACTAAGATTGCTTATGGCTTCAGGAAATCTATCAAGATAATCAAGAACAATAAATCCCTCCATTTTTGCCCTCATTATTACTAGAGACATGTAATTGGAAGGTCCTGGTGCAGGACTCTCATTGTTGTAGGTTGATATAGCTCCACAAAGTATTATTCTTGCATTCATGTTGATTAAAGTTAAAGCAGTGTCAAGAAATTCACCTCCAACATTATCAAACACCACATCTATTCCATCTGGGCAAAGTTCTCTTAAGGTTTCAGCTAAATTAGCACTTTTATAGTCTATTGCTGCATCAAAATTTGCTTCTTCTGTAAGCCAATTACATTTTTTAGTTCCTCCTGCAATTCCTATTACTCGACAACCTTTAATTTTGGCTATTTGTCCTGCGACAGAACCTGTAGCTCCTGCAGCACCAGAGATGACAACAGTTTCTCCTTCCTTAGGCTCTCCGATATCAAGTAAGCCAAAATAAGCAGTTAAACCTGTTACTCCATAAACACTCAAGGAAGCGGTGGGAGGGATATTATCTGGAATTTTAGAGGCATTCATAAAACCCGCTTTACCGTCAGTAATCGCGAATTCTTGCCATCCAAAACTACCTTGCACTATGTCACCTTCAGTGAAATCAGGAATATTAGATTCAATTACCTGCGAAATAGTACTTGAACGCATAACTTCTCCTATTTGAACAGGAGGCATATAACTTTTCATATCATTAAGCCAACCTCTTTGGGTTGGATCAAAGCCAAAATAGAGATTTTTTAACAGCATTTGGTCTTCTTTTAGTTCTTCCAATTCAGATTCTCGAAACTCAAAATTATCCTTACTCACCATGCCTTGAGGTCTAGAAGACAAAACCCATTGTCTATTTTTTAAATTTTTTCTTGTCATAATTAATTATTCTCCCTGTCGCCAGTTTCCATGAAAACCATAAGGTATTCTGTGAGGTAATTTAGCCGTGGCTATGGGTCCTGATGATACATCCATAGCATTAAATATTAATAAATCGGATCTATTTTCAATTCCTCTATAAGCCAAGGCTATTAAGTACCCATCACCTTCTTCAGCTTCATTTGATGAAGGAATAAAAACAGGTTCTCCAACAGCGTCTTCTTTATTTAGAGTATAGAATTCTTTTTTGTTTGTTTGGTGATCATGATGAGCTACAGAGTTGAAGCTTATTCCAGGAGGATGATCACCTATACTTGCTGCATAAAATCCATGCCTATAATTAAGCATGCTAAACCTTTCATCCAATCTAGGAAATTCACCTATATCTTCATCTAGGCAGTTTTTATTTATCTTTCCTGAGTTTGAAGATAAATCTATTTCCCACCTATTAAGTCTGGCCTCAGCTTTCTTTGGATCCGGTGTAGATCCGTCAGCATGGGGAAATAATGGCGCTTCTTCAAATTGCATCATATCGGCAATGATCCTATCTCCATCTGTATAAGCATTCATTGGATGGAATACATAACAAGGATCATCTTCAATCCATTTAATATCTTCAACGGATCCATCTCTTGGCATAACACCAATATAGCTCGGCATCTGTCCATTCCAAGCGATAGGGGCATTACCCTTTATAGCCTCTTCAAAATCAATAATTAAGGGAAAGATAGGAAAAATGACATGTTCAGAGGTGACAATAAAATCATGAACCATACTTGAGTAAGGAGCGTTAAACTCAGAATAATTAGTTAATTTTCCTGCTGCATCTACAACAAAATAAGTCGTCTTTTTATCACCAAAGCCATAACTAAAAGCAAACATCTCTCCAGTTAGAGGATCAATCTTTGGATGTGCTGTCATAGGTGAAAGTAGTTTGCCTTCATAGTTATATGCTCCAATCGATTCCAGGGTTATTGGATCAATTTCAAATGGAGGATGTCCTTCTTCAAGAGCCAAAAGTTTATCTCCATGAAAGACAATATTAGTATTTGCGGTTCCATCTTCTCCCTCTGGGTTCCATTCAGGATCTGGGTCCATAGGGTTTAGCAAGTTCACTAAAGATCTTCCTGCTTTTCTCTCTTGTTTCCATTTAGAAGTTTGAACCCATCTATTTTTGTAAGAAACTTTTCCATTCTCAAAATGAAAGGCATGAATCATTCCGTCCCCCCCAAACCAATGATAATGACCTCCTCTTGGAGGGAACTGAGGATCAGGGCCATTCCTATAGTAGCTTCCAAATAAATCTTGAGGTATCTCTCCTTCTACTACGAGATCGTTCAGATCACATTCCATTCTCAAAGGTGCATAGTTTCCTTCTAAATTAGGATGGTTTGGGTAGGTAGTCGTCATATTTTTCTTCCTTAATTTCTTATTAAGTTTAACAAGAGACAGTTACTTTTTGTTAAGTAAATATCTGGCATATAAGAGAAAGGCAACAGCTAGAGCTATAAACCCGGCGGCTAAAGTTAGGTTATCTGATCCTTCTAAAGCAGTCTTTGCTGCAAAATAACCTGGCAGTGTGTAGACGGGTGCCCAAATCAGTCCAGAAATCAGATCTACAAAAATAAAAGTTCTCAAATCCATGGACAATGAGCCAACTGTAATTGGAATTAAGGGCCTAATAGGCCCAACAAACCTGCCTAAGAAGACACCCGGTATCCCATAACTTTTAGAAAATTTACGACCTTGTTCTAGCCAAGAAGGGTTGTTCTTAAATGGCCAGATACTATCTATTTTATTACTTAAATATTTTCCTATAAGAAAACTAAAAATATCTGCTAGACAACTAGATAGATATACCAGAAATACTACTTGAAAAATTGAAAGATCTGTTGAGGCAGCCAATCCTGATATAGCTGCTAACAAAACTACCCCAGGAATAATTATTCCAATTAGTGCGAATGATTCTATAAATGCAGCTGAACATAAACCTAGAATTATCCACTCAGGGTTTTGTTGCAACCAGACGGTTACTGCTCCAATATCAAACATCCTATAATCCGTTTTTTGAATTCACTTTCCTATAGAATATTTGATTATGAAAGATAGTAAAGATAATAGTTCCTATATGGAATTGTCAGGCAGTGGAGCTAAATCAGCTTCAGAAGTTCTTTCTACTTTTAAATATTTAGTTGAGGGTAATTCTGAACTACGGGGGTATTTAATTTAATCAATGCCAAGAATAATCGGTGTATTTGGTGGTACTTTTGATCCTGTGCATAATGGTCATGTACTAACTATCTCAGAATTGTTAGAGAAATTACCTTTTGAAAAGATTTTGGTTATTCCTAATTTCAAGCCACCGCACAGAGAGAGCTCTCAGGTCTCCTACAAACATAGATATGAAATGACCTCCTTAGCATTTAAAGATATACCAAAAACTACTGTGGATTGCAGAGAGTATCTTAGAGAGGGTCCATCTTATGCCATAGAAACAGTTAAGGAAGTAATGACTGAGGAAGAAGAAGCCAGGGTAGTTATGATAGTGGGTTCAGATTCTTTTGTTGACATACATTCCTGGCACAAATGGAAAGAGCTGATTGATCTGGTAGATTTTGTGATCATGAAAAGACCGGGTTCACCACTTTCAAAAAATAAGAAAGCAAAAGATCTAGTTAATATTGAAGGGTTTAAAAAAGATTTATTTGAAGACAGGCAATTAAATATTTTTGAAATTGAAGTTGCTCCCTTTAAAATTTCTTCTTCATCAATTAGAGAGAAGATTGCTAAAGGTAAGAAAATCGATCATCTTGTTAATAAGCATGTTGAAGAATATATAAAAGAACATGGTTTATATGGTTCAGAAAGTTTTACCTAGCAAATTAAGAGACCTTGTATCAGCTAGCCTTGATGAACTAAAGGCTGTTGATCCTGTCACAATTAATGTAAAAAAATTAAGCAGCTTTACAGACTATATGATCATAGCCACTGGTACTTCTAATAGGCATATACAGTCCATTGGAGAAAAGGTTCTTGAAGACCTTAAGGCTAAGGATATTAAGCCTATCGGACTGGAAGGAGAGGGAAGTGAGGAGTGGGTACTTATAGATATCGGAGATGTTGTTTTGCATCTAATGTCTGCTAAAGCAAGAACTTTTTATGATCTGGAAAGTCTTTGGGATCCTGATTTGGGCAGATGAAATTTCATATAATTGCTATAGAAGGGAAAAGGCCTTTGTGGGCAAAAACTGCTTTTGAGGATTATCAACAAAGATTCGATCAATCAATACAGATTAAATGGTCTGGTATTAAACCAGATCGTAATACCAGATCCCTAGGCAAGAAGAAAAGAATTTTTACGGAAGGTAAAAAACTTCTTAAATCTGTTAACAAAGACACCACTATCATTGCGCTAAATAAAGAAGGCGTGAGTTGGACTACTTTAAAATTAAGAGAAAAATTTAATCAATGGTTAACTTCATCTAAAGATGTATCTTTTTTAATTGGGGGTCCCGAAGGTTTAAGTGAAGAGTGTCTTAACTCATCCAATGAGATCTGGTCACTATCACCTCTTACATTTCCTCATTCATTAGTTCCTATTATTCTCATTGAACTAGAAAATGTCAGAATTTTGGAATTTAGATAGAGAGAAAGAATCTCAAAATAAACTTACAAACAGGTCAAAATTTTTGTTTTTACTAATAGGGTTATTTGGGGTTATTACTCTGTTTCAGATATTTAAATTAACTGTTCTAGATTCAAGCCTATATACAACAATCTCAGATGAAAACAGAATCGTTAATGTACCCATTTATACTTCTAGGGGATTGATACGACTTTCTAATGGCGAGATAGTCACTGAGAATATAGTCTCTCAGGCCTTAACAATATCGCCCTCCAAGATAAAGGATATTGACCAAACATTAAAAGAATTAAAGAAAAGTCTCATTATCAATGAAAAACAACTGCTAGCTTATAAAGAGAAATCCTTTAGTAAACAATCTCAGTATGAAAGGCTAGTTCTTGCTCAGAACTTGTCTCCGGAACAAATAGCAAGGTTCTCTGTAGAAAGTGAAAGATGGCCAGATTTATCTATTGAGGCGAGACTTATGCGTTTTAATCTATTTGGACCTACCTTTTCGCATGTACTTGGTTACGTGGGACAGATAAGCCGCGAAGAAATAGAAGATAGCATGAGTTTTTCTTACCCTCTTTCTTTTCAAATAGGGAAATCTGGAGTTGAAAAGTCTTATGAAGAGCAAATGAGAGGAGGAGTAGGTTATAAGACCATTGAAGTAGATGTTCATGGAAAGGAAATAAGAGAGTTAACAAGAGTTATACCAAAAAAGGGAAGCGATATTTATCTTACTTTGGATAAAGATCTACAAGAGCTTGCAAGAAGTGAATTAGCGGGTAGGAAAGGAGCTGTGGTAGCCCTAGATCCGAATAATGGATTTATAAAAGCCCTTGTTAGTGGTCCAGACTTTAATCCTAATATTTTAAATAAAACTGAGGCTGGAGATTTAGATATCATTCTTAATGATCTAGAAAGCCCCCTTTTTAACAGAGCTATTTCAGGGAGTTATCCTCCTGCCTCAACCATCAAACCCTTCATAGGTCTTCTTGGTTTAAAAGAAGGTGAGATAGATTGGAATACCACAATCCAAGATGAGGGCTTCTTTCAATTAAATGAAGAAGGAAGAAAGTACAGGGGGTGGAAGGAAGAGGGGCACGGTCAAGTAAATTTAACAAAATCTATAATTGAATCTTCAGATGTTTTCTTTTATCAACTTGCTGTCCAGTTAACAGTAGATCGTATAGCTACCTTTTTAGAAAAATTTGGTTTCGGTCTTAAAACTGGAGTGGATCTGTATGCGGAAGCAGAAGGGGTATTACCTGATAGAAAATGGAAATTAGGAGCTATAGGAGAATCTTGGTTTGTAGGAGACACAGTAAATATGGGGATAGGTCAGGGTTACATTTCTAGCACACCTTTGCAACTTGCCTTAGCTGTCTCTTCAATTGCAACAAGAGGAAAGATTTATAAACCCAAGGTAGTAGTTAAAGTAGATGAAACCATAAAAGAAAAGGAGATTTTTCTAGAAATTGATTCAATTAAAGAATCTGATTGGGAAAAATTAGAAAGCTCAATGGTTTCAGTGATTTCCGACTGGAGAGGAACGGCATTCAATTTAAATGAAATAGCCAAGAATAAAATTGCCGGCAAAACAGGAACAGCTCAAATTAAAAGTCTTACTGATGAGGAGCTCACAGTAAAAGAAGAGTATGAAGACATAAGACAAGAAGTGAGTAATAGAGACCACGCTTTATTTGTGGGATATGGTCCTGTCCCCGAACCTAAACTAACTGTAGTTGTGATAGTAGAAAATGGAGAATCTGGGAGTGCTATTGCTGCTCCTATAGCTCAAAAATTAATTGATAAGTACTTGTCAAAGAATAATTAAATGTCCAGTAAAGCACCTCTTGATTATCAGTTAAACAC
>LUMF01000109.1_pt1 | contig 15674 bp, 13 predicted proteins | sample 729701 | NCBI WGS metagenome assembly LUMF01 (sample SAMN03860270, study PRJNA289734) | marine metagenome | biome: seawater column; feature: ocean; material: water; isolation source: Red Sea water column Station 34 - depth 100m | place: Saudi Arabia: Red Sea | collected 2011-10-15 | depth 100 m | reverse complement strand
AGCAACTAAATTGATAGCCTCTGTTGTTCCCTTTACAAAAATTATCTCCTCACTTTTTTCAACATTCAGAAATTTTGCTACCTTGCTCCTAGTAACCTCAAATGCTTCTGTAGATTCTTCTGCCAAAGCATGTACTGCCCTATGGATATTGGAATTATGATTCTTGTAATAATCAGTAATCGCATCTATAACCTGAATTGGTTTTTGAGTAGTTGCTGCATTATCCAAATATACTAACGCCTTATCGTCTCTAACTCTCCTTTCAAGTACAGGAAAATCACTTCTGCATTGTGTATCAAGAGATTGTGTAGTACTTTGCAATTATCAAACACCTCTACCTATACTTGTAATGTTGTTCAACTTCTTCATTTTCATTATAACGTGTCTCCTCAACTTCAACTATAGATTTTAGATGTTCATCCATGTTAATTGTTAATTCTTTATTCGCCCATTTTGATTCAATGATATTTGAGATCCATGCTCTTACTTGATATGACATAGTTCTAGAAAGTGGTTCTAAGAATCCTTCAACAATTATGCGTTCGGCTTCAGAGTAGCTTAAACAACGTGTTCCAAGATAGAAAATTTGCTCATCATCCATTTGAGCAACTGATGCAGAGTGAGTTGCTTTCACGTCATTAGTAAGAATTTCAAGTCCAGGTATTGAATCAGATTTTGCACCCTTACTTAATAGGATAGAACGTCCAGACAAAAATGAATTTGAGTGTGCAGCCTGCTCATTAATTCTAATCATTCCCTTGAATAATGATTTTGATGTATCTTTTAGAATTGATTTCTCAACAACTTTTCCATCCGTAGATTGAGCGTTATGATTAACAATGGTATTTAGATCAAATGACTGATCATTGTTTCCAAAAACCACTTGAGCATCATTTACAGAAGAACCTGTACCATCAAGATCATAATCAAGTCTATATCGTGACAACATTGAGCCAAACAAACCAAGATACCAATTTATCTTAGCATCTTGAGCAAGATGAGTTCTTCTAGTAGAAAAGTTAACTGTGCTTTGATCCATAATTTGTAAGGTTGTAAAATCTAATTTGCTATTTTCACCAACACGTGTATCTAACAATTCAAGATATGCCTGCTGTTTTGACATCTTTGGGGCATAAAGTTCCTGTACAATTGATGCTTGTGTGTTTTTTTCAGCGATGACCATATTACGAGATATTGTAGATATTCCATCCAAGGATAGACAAGATACTAGATGGATTGGTTTGTCAATGATAAGATTTTGCGGAACGTGAACAAAAATTCCTGAATTAAATGCAGCGTTGTTTAATGCTGTATACTTATCTTCCTTAGAGTCAGAGTCTTCTAATGTCTTTTGAATTAATTCAGAATTATTTTGTAATGCATCATCCAATGAAGAAATAACGAGCCCTTTTGATTTTAGTTCATCATCAATATTTATTGAATGAATATTGGAGCCGATTTGAACGATGCTAATTTCGTTTTTAATTTCGTCTAATCTTTTGGCTAAAAAATCTGGTACCGAAGAATCAGAATTTGTAGATAATGAAACCTGTTCTGGATTCATTCTTCGAGCATCAGTATACTTGTTGTATAATGGTGAAACTTCTGCTGGTAAATCATGATAAACAGTAAGTGAATTTTTTCTGTATTCCTTTAGCCAGTTTGGCTCATTTCTTTTAGAAGAAATCTCTTCTATTAGCGAGGAATCTAATGATGATAAAGCAAGTTGAGACATTGTTAATCGTTATGACTATTTTCAGGCTAACCGACTGAATTATCCATCTCTAATTTTATGAGTCTGTTCAGTTCGACTGCATATTCCATTGGAAGTTCTTTTGTAAATGGTTCCATGAATCCGTTTACAATTAGTGATAATGCCTCCTCTTCTGTGAAACCACGACTCATTAAGTAGAAAATCTGTTCGTCTCCAATCTTTCCTACAGTTGCTTCATGAGTAACTGTGGCATCTTCTTGGTTAATCTCCATGTATGGATATGTATCGGTCTTTGATGTGTCATCTAATAGTAATGCATCACATCTAACTGTAGATTTAACATTGGTTGCACCTTTTCTTACGCGTAATAGTCCTCTGTATGTAGAACGTCCATTAGCACGACTTACAGACTTTGATGTTATTTTTGATGTAGTATCAGGAGCTAGATGAACCATCTTTGCACCAGTATCTTGGTGTTGATTCTTTCCTGCAAATGCTATTGATAGAGTTTCTCCGTATGCTTTTCGACCCATCAAGTAAATGCCTGGATATTTCATAGTTAGTTTACTTCCAATGTTTCCATCAATCCATTCAACAGTAGCACCTTCATATGCATACGCACGTTTTGTTACCAGATTGTAAACATCGTTACTCCAGTTTTGTATTGTTGTATAACGTAACTTTGCATCCTTGTGAGCAACAAGCTCAACCACAGCAGAATGCAATGATTCCGAAGAATAAACTGGTGCAGTACATCCTTCAATGTAATGAACTTCCGAACCCTCATCAGCAATGATCAGAGTTCTCTCAAATTGTCCAATATTTTCTGCATTAATTCTAAAGTATGCTTGTAATGGCATGTCAACCTTGACGCCAGGAGGAATGTAGATGAATGAACCACCACTCCATACAGCACTGTTTAAGGCTGAAAATTTGTTGTCTTCTGGTGGAATTATTTTTCCAAAGTACTTTTTGAAAATTTCAGGCTGTTCTTTTAGTGCACTATCTGTGTCTAAGAACAGAACGCCTTGTTTTGCTAAATCCTCTCTTAAATTATGATATACAACTTCTGATTCGTATTGTGCTCCAACTCCTGCAAGAAACTTTTTCTCTGCTTCTGGAATTCCTAATTTATCAAATGTATTTTTAACATCATCTGGGACATCATCCCAATTTTTCTCAGTTTTTTCTGATGCCTTTGCATAATAATAGATATTTTGAAAATCAATCTTGTTCAGATCACCGCCCCATTGTGGCATTGGTTTCTTCATGAAAACGTCATATGCGCGAAGTCTGAAATCAAGCATCCATTCTGGTTCTTCTTTCAGTTGACTGATTTCTCTGACAGTATCCTTTGTTAGACCCTTCTTGCTGAGATGAACATACATTTCAGTAGAGTCCTTGAAGTCATACTTGGAATAATCCATGTCAAGATTTTCAGTTGCCATAACAACGTTGTAAGGAATATCTTATAAAAAGTCGTGGAAATTTAGGGAATCCTAAATAGCTTTAGCTAATGATAATGCCTTTACTAAGGCATCAAAAGAACCAGAAATTGTATGAACATCTGCAATGACATTTTTTACATTGAGTTTTTTCAATTCGTCAGCAGTAAATGGTCCAATTGAGATCACCGTAATTTTTTCCAGCATATCAACCAGTTTGTTTTGTTCATAGTCTTTTTGCATAATCTCAAAGAAAGCTCTGACTGATGATGCGCTAGTGAATATAATTCCGTCAACCTTGTTCCCTGAAAAGAGTTGTCTGAATTCATTCCATTGTGAGGTATCACGAAATGCACAGACATCATAAAGATACAATTCTATTACATGTAGTCCAATTTTTTCTAAAAGTTCCTTCAGAAAAGGTGTTGATGCACCGCTGCGTGGAACAATCACCTTCTTCCCAACTGCGTTTAATTTTGTAAAGACCTCACCTATGCCAACTGAGGAGTATCGCTCTGGCATATGTGCAACCTTAACATTTTCTTTCTCTAAAACATCCCTGGTTTTGGGACCAACTGCAAGTACAATTGTATTTGCAACAGCCAATCGTAACTCTTCAAATTTTCCAGCCTTCTTTGCGGTTTCAAATAGAAGAGTTACTGCTTTTGAACTCATAAAAACTGAATAATCTGGATCATCCTTTTCTAGTGCTGATAGAAATTCATCTACAATCTTTTCGCCCTTACTTACCAACTCAATTGTTGGAAGTGGAATAGCGTTTCCTTTCTCCTTGGTAATCAGATCAATGAATTCCTGTGAATCATCTTCTGCCCGTGTAATTGCTATAGTTTTTCCTTCAATCATTTTTTTCTCCATCCAATAGTTTTTGAAAGACTAACCACCTTCCCTATTATAATTATTGAGGGTGGTTCTATCTTAGAACGCTTTACTTTCTGTGCAATATTTGAAATCGTACCAGTAATCATTTTCTGCTTTGGTGTAGTCCCATCCTGAATTACAGCAACGGGAGTTTTTTTATCCATTCCACCACTTGACAATTGCTTACAAATTATAGCAAGACGAGAAAGACCCATCATAACAACTATCGTATCAGTTGATTTTGCAAGCTTCTTCCATCTTACCGCTTCCTTACTTTTCTCAAAGTCTTCATGTCCAGTTACAAATACTACAGATGATGCAAATTTTCTATGTGTTAATGGAATTCCGGCATAAGTTGCAGAGCCAATTCCTGATGTAATTCCTGGAACAATTTCAAATTTAATTTTGTATTTTTTTAGATATTCTGCTTCTTCGCCACCACGACCAAACATTATGGGGTCTCCACCCTTCAGTCTAACAACGCAACGCTTTGTTTTTGCATACTTTACCATCAGATCATTTGTGCTGTCCTGATGTTTGTAATCATCGCCTACTGCCCTTCCAACATAAATCGCAGTTGACTTTTTTGGAATCATTGCAAGAATCTTCTTGCTGACAAGCCTATCATAAAGAACTACATCCGCCTTCTTGATCAGCTCTACTGCCCGTAATGTGATAAGATTTGGGTCTCCGGGACCAGCCCCAACGAGAAATACCTTTCCAGTCATTTTTTGTTCCACTCGTCCAAGCTTTCTCTCCAATTAGAAGCAATCTCTGCGATACCAGTTTTCTGAAGTTCCTCACCAAGTTCCTTCCCTAAATTTCTGGGGTTGCTTATGTCTCCAGACTTTTCTAATGAAATTGCCTTCTTTCCATCAACTGAATATGCAGCAACTCTTAGCTTCAATGTGCTTGAATTTCCAATTGCTAAAGCACCTACAGGAAATCTGCATCCAGAATCAACATAGTCGGACAGTGCCCTCTCAGCTTCTATCTCATTTCTAGATTTTTCATCTTCAATTTTTTTTAGCATGGATATTGTCTTGTCATCGTCAGACCTGCAGACAATTGCTAGCGCTCCCTGACCTGGTGATGGTGGGAAGTCCTTTGTTGACAGCACAGAATGCTTCACATCCAAGCTTAATCTAGAAATTCCTGCCTCTGCTAATATTATAGCATCAAATTTTCCATCCATGACCTTGTTTATTCTGGTCTCGATATTTCCTCGAACTGGCTTTACTACAACATCTGGTCTTATCCTTGAAACCTGTACCGCCCTCCTCAAGCTGCTTGTACCAACAACAGCATTTGATGGAATTGTCTTGAGATTATAACCATCTTTTGTGATGATAACATCATTTGCTGATTCTCTTTTTGGTATACAAGCTATTGTAAGTGATTCTGAGATGTCTGATGGTACATCCTTTAGGCTGTGAACCGCAAAGTCTATCTCCTTTTCTGCTACAGCCTTGTCAATTTCCTTTTCAAATATTCCCTTCTGGTCTATTGTGAAGAGAGCCCTCGAGTCGGTATCACCCTTGGTTGTGATAGTCTTGATTTCAAATTCAGAACCATCATTTTTCTTTTGTAGTTCAGATATTACCCAATTTGTCTGCGCCAATGAGAGTTTACTACCTCGTGTACCTACCAAGAATGTCAATGCTTCACCGCCTTTAGAGATAATCCATATGCACCAAGTGTCTTTCTAATGTCAACATCAGTATGAGCATCAGACAAAAAGACACTCTCAAACTGTGATGGTGGTATGAATACGCCATTCTTAAGCAGATTTGAAAACAACTTGTTGAATTTCTTCCCGTCTGCCTTTTTTGATGTCTTGTAATCAGTTACTGGTTTGTTTGAAAAGAAGAACTGGAATATTGATGCTATTGAGTTAATCTGATGTGGTATTTTGTGATCAGTTGCCAGATCATCAATCTCATCAACCAAAAGCTCACAGTTTCTCTCAAGCTTTGTGTAAAGTTTGTTCTTTATTTTGTTAATTGTCTTGATGGAGTTTATTGCGGCTGTAACAGATATTGGATTTCCAGCAAATGTGCTTGCCTGGTAAACGTTTCCACCAGGCGCAAGTTTGTTCATTATTTCCGCTTTGCCACCCACTGCAGATATTGTGAAGCCACTTCCAAGAGCCTTAGCAAGAGTAGTAATGTCAGGTTTAATTTTGAAAGTTTGCTGTGCGCCTCCCTCGGATATTCGAAATCCTGTCACAACTTCATCAAATATGAGTGGGACATCATGTTGTCTGGTAATTTTTCTCACGTCAGAAAGAAAATTCTTTTCGGGAAGAATGAGACCCATATTTGCAAGGACTGGCTCCATGATCAGACCAGCTACATCTTTGTTTTTTGAAAGTATACGATCAAGAGTTTGTGAATCGTTGTATGGAACTACAAGTGTATTTTTTGAAGCCTCCTTTAATCCACCCTCTGAAACTGATATTCCAATATGAGCAGAACCGGAACCAGCTTGAACTAGAACTGAACTGTATGCACCATGGTAGCATCCTTCAAACTTGATAATTTTTTTCTTTTTTGTAAATCCCCTAGCCAATCTGATTGCTGTCATGGTTGCCTCGGCACCAGTGTTTACAAGGCGAACCTTACCCATGGAAGGAAAATTTTTGATGATTAATTTTGAAAGTTCAATCTCAAGTGAGGTTGGAATTGTATACAATGTTCCCTTTTTCAACTGTGAAGAAACTGCGGAGATAATTTCCTTTCTTGTATGTCCAAGAAGCATCGCACCGTATCCGTTACAGTAATCGATGTATCGTCTTCCATCCTCGTCCCAGATTGAGCTTCCCTGTGCCTTTTTTACAAAGAATGGATATGGCTTGAAAAATCTTACTGGGCTGTTTACTCCAGATGGGATTATCTTCTTGGCCTGATCAAATAGCTTTTTCGACTTTGATACCATTTACAAAATTCGTCTTGAATATCACTAATATCTTTCTAATGTGTGCTAGTGGTTTTCGTGCGTCCTGAGAGCACCTTGTAGATTAATGCAACTATGATTGTTCCAATGAATGGAGTAGTCAAATAGAGCCACAGGTCATGAGTCACTCCTGAGACAACCGCTGGCGCCAAGGATCTGATTGGGTTCATTGAAGCGCCGGAAACCAAACCAAAGAACAAGATGTCCAACGCAATGACTCCACCTATTGCAACACCAGTAAGCTTTCCAAGCTTTTTGAAATGCACTACGATGTAGATTACTCCCATCAAAAATACAGTTGTAAGAATCTCATAGATGATGTTTGCTTCCACAGTAGAAGCAGGGTTTGGATAGTTCGTACCAAGATTTGCATAGTCACCCAACACAATCAAAACAAAAATGCTTCCTAAAAATGCGCCAACTGCTTGCGCCGTAAAGTAATATGGAAGTTGTCTTCCCTTCACATGCTTTGTAATGAAAAACCCAACAGTCACTGCTGGATTAAAGTGAGCCATAGAATATTTCCCAAATGCATAAACTACAATTGATAATCCGATAAAGTGCATTGCAACAATGAAGTGATGCCCAAAAATTCCACCAACTGATACATCATAAACCATAGAACCCGTTGCGGCAACAACAAGACCAAAGGTACCGATCAGTTCGGCAAGAAAAATTATTTTGTTTGATGAATGCATTGCTAGTTTATACAAACAAATGGATTATGTAAGTAAATGCAATTCCAAGTCCGGCGGCTCCTGGTATTGTAATTACCCAAGAAAATATGATCTGTCTGCTAACTTTCCAGCGTACTGCACGCTTTCTTCTCGCTGCACCAGCTCCCATGATAGTGCCGGTAATTGCGTGAGTTGTACTTGCAGGAATTCCAAAGACTGCAAAAATAGCTAACATCATTCCACCACCAGTTTCCGCTGCGAATCCCTGATATGGTCTAAGCCTGGTGACTTTGACTCCAAGTGTTTTGATTACTTTGTATCCTCCAAAGAATGTGCCCAAGCCCATTGCACCTGCTGCAAGGAATACAATTATTGCTCCCGCTAAAGCTATGCCAAAAATCATTCCACCAATTGGTGCGATAATTATTCCTGCGAAAACTTTGGTCAGTCCACCCAAAACAAGTTGTTCAAAGCCTAGTCCCGCAATACCGGCTCCCATTATTCCACCGATTAATGAGTGGCTGTTGGAAATTGGTAGTCCAAAATATGTACATAATGAACTCCAAGTAATTGCACCTGCCAAACCTCCGATAATCATATAGACGGTAATCTCGTCAGGACTGACAATTCCCTTTGCAATGGTGGTGGCAACAGCAACACCAAAAACGAATGGTCCAATAAAATTAGCCGCTGCGGATAACGTAACAGCATGAAGTGGTCTTAAAACACGCGTTCCAATTACTGTAGCAACAGAGTTGGCAGAATCATTGAACCCATTTACGAAATCAAAGATTAGTGCTATAACTATAGCAAGAATTGCGATTTCTAACATAAAGCCATCTAGGTATATTTTAGAACAATATCCTCAACAACATCAGCAACATCGACACATCTATCTGACGCTTTTTCCAATGATTCGTAGATATCTTTCAGTTTAATGATTTGTATTGGATCGTTAGTCTCAAAGAGTTTGGATATAGCAGTTGAATACAAATCATCGACTTTGTGTTCAATTGCACTTGTATTTCTGCAATGTTCAAGCATCGAAGATGGATTCTTAATATTTCGTAATTTGGATGTCATTAGTTCTACCTCTTTTGTTCCTTTCACCAGTTCATTTGCCATCTCCAATGCGTATGGAGGGGTAGTGGTTACTTTGTAACTATGAAGTCTTGCAGATATCCCATCAATATGATCAATTGTATCATCTATTTTTGATGCAACCCTTTGCATGTCCTCACGATCCAATGGCGTGATGAATGTCTTGTTTAAATGAGAAAAAACCTCCCGTACTAGAGAATCGGCCTCAGTTTCAATAGTATGAATTTTCTTGTGGCATTCAGCAATTTTAAGATCTGATAACATAACGACTAATTCTTCAGATATCTGAACGGCTTTTTTTGCCAAATCGTCTAAAGTTACTAAAATCTCTTTTTCGTTTGATTTTACCCAGGAAAAGAACTGTCCCATAATTTGCATTGAGAAGTTTTTGACTTAACCATGATGCACATAGTCTATATTGTAACTATATAGTAATGGATCACAAAAAAATTGCTTAAAGCTGTTCTTCACATTTGATTATAATATCTGAAGCAGAGTCATATGACACATCAAAGTCATCTCCTCCATCAAGAACATCAGTGCCAGCTCCGCCACTTAGTTTGTCATCTCCGGAAAAGCCTTTGATAACGTCATTGCCTTCTCCGCCAACTAGATGATCACCGCCTGCGTTTCCAAATATTAGATCCTCGCCATCACCGCCAATAATGCAATCATTTCCTTCTCCACCGAAGATCATGTCATCTCCAGCAAATCCAAAGATTAAGTCAGCAACATCTGTATGTTCAGAGCTTACGGAATTTCCAAACTCGTCAGTAACATTCCATGTTACAACTGTATCGCCCAATGGGAAAGTGTTTGGAGCATCATTTGTTATTGTAAGTATAGAACTCGCCAAGTCATCAGCATATGCCTCGCCAATCTCAACTTGTTCTTCTAGGGAAAATGCACTAATTATGATATCTTCAGGTGTTGTTAGTTGTGGAGATGTGGTATCAATTATGGTAACGGTCTGGGTTGCGCTGGCTGAATTACCTGATGCATCAGTGGCAATCCATGTAACTGTGGTTTCCCCAAGTGGGAAAACGTCAGGTGCGTTATTGGAAATTGAAGGAATATCTACTAGATCACTGAAAATTGGGTTACCAAGTGCAACCATGTTCGAGTCAGCAGATGTTGCCTCCATGGTAATTGAACCAGGAGCAGTAATGCTTGGGGCTGTGGTATCAACTATTGTAACTGTCTGTGTTGCGCTGGCTGAGTTACCAGATGTGTCTACAACAGTCCATTCAATTGTTGTCTCGCCAAGTGTGAAGAATCGTGAAGGTTGCTCTGTTATTGAAGCAATTCCCATTATGTCATATCCAGTTGCCTCACCCAACTCTATCATATTGCCTGATAGGCTTGTGGCCTCTGCAACAATGTCAGCTGGTACGAAAATCTCTGGAGATGTTGTATCAATTAATGTAATAATTTGAGTTGCCTCTGAAATATTGCCAGAGATGTCTGTCACAGTCCATGTAACAGTTGTACTTCCAAATGGAAATGCATTTGGTTTGTCATTAGTTATAGATTCAACTCCAACGCTGTCTGATGTAACAAGTTCTCCAAGTTCGATATGGTTTATCATAGGATCAATTGCCTCAGCTGTAATATCTTCTGGAATAATGATTGTAGGTGCGATAGTGTCTTCTACAGTTATTGTTTGATATGCAGTTGTAATATTGCCGTGGTTATCAGTAGCGGTCCAGGCAATCAAAGTAGAACCTAATGGAAAAACATCTGGTGCATTATTTACAATTGATGAAATACCAGTAATGTCATGGCCTTCAGCCTGACCAATATTTACAAATGTTTGATCTAGGCTAGTTGCCTCAACTGTTTGATCCTGTGGTATGGATAGACTTGGACTTGTTGTATCAATTATTGTAACTGTCTGGATTACGCTGGCAGAATTTCCAGACGCATCAACGGCGGTCCACGTAACTGTGGTTTCGCCAAGTGGGAAAATGTCAGGTGCATCTAGATAAATTGCAACATCTTGTATGTCGAAAGAGGTTGCGCTGGCAAAATTAACAATATTCTGATCCACTGAATCAGCTTCAAGAACTATGTCTGCTGGTGCAAAAATTTCTGGTGCAGTAGTATCAACTATGATAACTAGTTGTGTCAGGCTTGAGAAATTATTTGAGGAATCGACTGCAGTCCATGTAACTATAGTTTCTCCAAGTGGGAAAACATCAGGTGCATCATTTGTGATTGAAGTAATTTCACCATTATCTGCAGCAGTAGCTTCACCCAAATCTACTTCATTCTGATTTAGGCTTGTAGCCTCAATTGTAACATTGTCTGGCACTTGCAGGGTTGGAAATATGGTATCGATAATTGTAATCCTTTGTTCAGTACTAGCTGTGTTTCCACCAACATCAGTGGCCATCCATGTTACGATGGTCTCTCCCACTGGAAAGAACTCAGGGGCATCATTTGTAACTGAAATCACACCAAGAAGGTCATCCGCGCTTGGTTCCTGTAATTCTATGATATTATCGTAAGGTACAACCGCCTCGGCAATTATGTCAGGCATTGAATCTATTGTGGGTGGAGTTGTATCAACAATGCTGACTTGCTGTATTGCTGATGCTGAGTTTCCACTATTATCAATTGCCGTCCAAATTATTGTAGACGAGCCTAATGGGAATAATGTTGGGGCGTTGTTAACTAATAGTTGAATTCCATTTTCATCCATGGCTATCGCCTCTCCTAGTTCAACAGATGTGAAACTACCAGTTGCTTCTACCACCAAGTCTGTTGGTGCAGATATAACTGGTTTAGTTACGTCTGGTGCCGCTGCTTCAGCTTCAGCTTCTGCTGCCGCTGCTTCAGCTTCAGCTTCTGCTTCAGCTTCAGATACTGCTTCTGCTTCAGCTTCTGCATAAGCTAACTCTTGTAATTTTTTAAAATGCTCTTCTGCTAATGCTGCCTCTATTTGTTCTACAAGAGGCGTATCAAATTTTTGTATGATACCAACACTTGAATCTAAAACGAAAAGATATCCTTTATTATCTAATACAATATCCGCTGGCTGAATAAATTTACCATCTCCCATACCAACGCTGCCAAACGTTCCTAATGTTCTTCCCTCAGGTGACATTTTAACTACTCTATATTTTACCTCGTCAACAAAGTATACATTTCCATCTAGATCAACTGTTAATCCACCAGGTCTAACAGAAGAACCACCAAATCTATAATCAAAAGTTTTCAGAGGAGTACCATCTAATGAGTATTTCTCAATTTTATAATTTCCAGGATCAGAAACATAAACAAAATCTCCATAAACTGCAACATCAACTGGAATTTTTAATTTACCGTCAGCAAGTCCGAATGCACCAAATGTAGATAAGAATTCTCCATCAAGAGTAAACGTCTGAATTCTATAATTTTTTGTATCCGCAACATAAACAATTCCGTTTGAATCTACTGTAATTCCTTTTGGTTTATTGAATTGACCGTTTTCAGTACCAAATTCTCCCCACTTGAGGATAAAGTTTCCATCACCATCAAATTTTTGAATGTTCTGTCGTTTCTCGTCTACAACGTAGATATTGTTTTCATAAACTGCAATACCGACAGGTGATTGAAATTCTCCGTCTTCAATGCCGTGAGTTCCAAAGCTTGACAAAAATTCTCCATCATTAGTAAATTTTTGAATTCTTGAATTTCCTGTATCAGCTACGTAGATGTTTCTCTCGTCATCAACAGCAATCTGCTTTGGAAGATTAAACTGACCAGGATCAATAACTCCAAATGTTCCCCATTCTGAAATATGTCGATGACCTTCTGATGCAAAAACTTGACTGGAGACCATTCCAACCAATATCAAGCTAGCACACAGTGTGGCTAATACTAGGCGTTTCAATAATTATGAGTGAAATAAACAGAAAAGATCTCATGAGTGAGATATTGTTATTTTTTGGGTCAAATTTAGTTCAATTAGAAGGGTTTGTTCACTTCACGCGTGAATACGTAACTAGCAAGAAGGGTCATAGCGACCACAAAACCACCTAAAATCACTATACTCAGTGCTGCTGATGAGCTTTCGACAAAGCCGGACATCATGCTTCGGACCAAAATCACTGCATATGTAACCGGGTTAAACTGAGCCATGGTTGCCAACCAATCTGGCATCAACGCCAGTGGAAAAAGAGCTGGACTTATCATAAACATAGGCAAACCAAGAAAATTAACAGTTCCCCAAAAAGTTTCTTGGGACTTGGCAGCTGCAGCAAACATAACAGATATTCCAGAAAATCCAATCGAAAACAGAACCACTATTGCCATGATTGGAGCTATCATCAACAAGTTTGGCATTGTAACGCCGATTGCAAGTGCGATTCCCAAAATAAGACTGGCCTGAATCGCTGCAACTAACGATATCGCAAGCATCTTTCCAAGTGCGATGGACGACCTAGAGATTGGTGACGTAAGTGCCTGGTTCATAAATCCATATCTTCTATCCCACAAAGTGTTTACACCACCAAAGATACTGGTAAAAATTGCTGTCAGTATTATTATTCCCGGCGTCATGAATTCTATGTACTCGCCATCAAATCCAACTGACTCGATGAGTGGCTGTGTTCCTGAAAATATGTTACCCATAACTACGATCCAGACAGCTGGTTGAATCAGTCTAATTATGAATCCGCCTCTAGATTTTTTGTAGCGCTTCATCTCACGCCAGAAAATAGAGTAAGTGTCAGTGATCAAAGTCCCTTCCTCCTGTTTAGATTGTATTCCTTTCTTCTGCTGTATTTTTTATTCTCAGCCTCATCCCGTAAATCATGCCCCGTATATGAGATGAATACGTCATCAAGTGTAGGCTGCTTTAATGTAAGAGAGTTTATTGTCATATCAAGACTGGCAGATTCCTCAAATATCTTTGGAATTACCTCATTACTTTTAGTAGAAAAGACTGTAATGAGGTCTTGTTTGTTCTTGACTTCCTTAACAAATTCAATTTTGCTAATTTGTTCTATTAGGGTATCTTGGCTTGCTTTTCCGTCAACAAGATTAAAGGAAATTATCTCGTTTCCTATTGCGCTTTTCATTGATTTTGGTGTATCTATCACCTGTATCTTTCCATGATCGATAATTCCTATCCTATCACAAAGTTTGTCAGCCTCTTCCATGTAATGCGTGCTAATGAAAATTGTCATGCCAAAATCCTTGCGAATTTTTTTTATGTAGCCCCATATCTTTCGTCTTGTTTGTATATCAAGTCCCACAGTAGGTTCATCAAGAAATAATACTGATGGTCTGCTCAACAACCCGTTTGCTATATCAAGTCTCTTTCGCATTCCACCAGAATAGGTTAATGTTGCCTGATCCTTTTTTTCACCAAGCTCAACTAATTCCAGTACGTCATCTATTCTAGATTTAATCAGACTGCTTGGAATTTGATTTATTCGTGCGTGTAGGTAAAGATTTTCTCTGCCGGTTAGAAATTCATCGACACTAATTTCCTGCTGAACGTAGCCAATTTTCTCTCTCACCTTTTTGGCATCAGACATAACATCATGACCGCCTACAAGTGCCGAGCCAGATGTTGGTTTTAACAAAGTCGTAAGTATCATCATAGTGGTACTCTTTCCTGCACCATTTGGTCCTAGGAAACCGAAAATCTCCCCTTCCTCAACCTGAAAGGAAATATTGTCTACGGCCTTAAAATCTCCAAATTTTTTTGTGAGTGAATCTACTTTTATTGCTTCCAATGCTAGAGTTGATTTTTTTAATTATAATTTGATTGCGAAATAAGCTTGAACGAATATAAGGAATTTTGATTTATAAAAAATGAAAAGATAATGGTTCTGAGTGGAAATAAAATTATTTTTGTATTAGGTGTTGGCTCATCAGTTGGCATGGCTATCTTTGCACTTATGATGTTTTTAAGAAATTAAAAAAGGACTCCCAAAAGTTGGGAGTCCAAGATGACTCTATTCGAAGGTACAACTTTGGTCTGACGTTGTTATTCGAATATAGTTAATTGGCAAAATTTACTTAAAAGCAACGCGTACAAATTATCCATTTTTAGTTTCTGTAACCAAGGCATACACAATATAATTCGCTACTTTGTTTTCTACTAACCTTGGGTTTTTTCAGCTTAGTCTTAGCGAATTTTTTTCTTATATAATCATAAAATTCGTTCGAATACTCACCGTCAAATATTTTGAATAATGCGTTCCCATTTTTTTCAAGAACTTGATCCATGATTTTTGCAGCAGCATAGTTTAGTGAGATTTGTTTAGAATGATCTACAGACCAATTACCACTTACCTGTGGGGAAAGATCACAGATGACTGCATTTATTTTTCTTCCAAAGAATGACAAAATTTCTTCAGTAATAGAAATGTCGGAGATGTCTGATTTTATTATGTGTGCACCAGGTAATTCTTCCACATAAGACATATCAACTCCCATGACTTTTCCCTGATTTCCTGCCAGTTGCACGGCAACTTGTGTCCATCCTCCTGGTGCACAACCTAAATCTAAAACGTAATGTCCAGCTCCAATTATTCTGTATGATTTATGAAGTTCTTTTAGTTTATAGGAAGACCTGCTTCTATACCCTTCCTCATGGGCTAGTTTTCTATAATGATCTTTTCTTGCATCAATTAATTTCATTTTATTTATTTTTCAACTCTACTAGAACCCAATCTTCAATCAACTGACAAGTTTTTGGACTTATCTCACCGTCAAGTGAACATTTTGCCTCAACCTCACAAGTCAAACATGGCGCATTCTCTATCGATTTTGTACTAATTGGAATTTTTTTAATTATTAATTTGTAGGTCCATCTTTCTTTTTCTAAAATCTTTTCCCTGGTAATCATTCCCATTCTTTCCAGTTTTAATGCCAATCGTGAACCATCTCTACTCGAAAGTTTCA
>LUMF01000009.1_pt1 | contig 15803 bp, 12 predicted proteins | sample 729701 | NCBI WGS metagenome assembly LUMF01 (sample SAMN03860270, study PRJNA289734) | marine metagenome | biome: seawater column; feature: ocean; material: water; isolation source: Red Sea water column Station 34 - depth 100m | place: Saudi Arabia: Red Sea | collected 2011-10-15 | depth 100 m | reverse complement strand
CGAGTAAAGATTGAGCTTGGAATACCTACTAAATTGCCATCCATATCGATGAGAGCACCACCTGAATTACCTGGATTAATTGCTGCATCTGTTTGAATCATTTCCCCAAAACCATCCGAAGTCATTTGAGGTCTGCCTAAGGCGCTGATAATGCCTGATGTTACTGTTTGACTTAAGCCAAAAGGAGCACCAATGGCAAGAGCAAAATCACCGACCCTAAGATTACCCGAATCTCCCAAGTTAATAGCAACCAAATTTTCCGAGGGTTCAATCTTTAATATTGCAATATCGGTACCTTTATCAGAGCCTACTATTTCTGCTAAATATTCGTCTCCGTCTTTTGTGAAGACTTTTATTTCATCTGCTCTGTCAACAACATGATGATTGGTAATAATATATCCACGATCAACATCAACGATTACTCCAGAGCCACCACCTCCGAATTCTCTTTCTCTAGGCATTTGCGGCTGCCCGAAGAAACGCTCAAAGAATGGATCATCAAAGAACGGATTGGGTTGTGATCTTACCGTTCCTTTAATTGCGATTGTAACCACAGATGGAGATGTTATTTCTACTAAATCAGCTAGTGAAGAAAATTGAGTTAAAGTAGCTTCCTCATTGACTTGCATTTCCTCTGCAAGAAGGCTTGAGCTTGCAATTATTAAGCCAGCTAATAAAAACTTTAATTTTGTATGCATAATTTATAAATACCTAAATTGTCTGAAAAAAAACTTGAGCAATAATACCGTAAAAAACCTTTAATCAATATCCTAAATAATGATATTCATATTTAATTCTTTTTTAAAATTTTATGCCTCTGTCGCCCTTAAAAGAAATTTTGTTAATAAATTGTGAATAAAGCCTGAATTATCCGTTAATATCCTGAACACAACATATTGTGTGTTAGAAATATAAAAAAAACATAAAATATTTTGATAAATACACTGAATATTTTGTGCATAAATAGCATACAAATATATGATATATATAGTGAAATACAAAATATAAGCAGTTTTAAAAATTCCTTGACATAATTCTAAAATAGGCAATAATTTATATCAGTCTAAACACAATATCTTGTGTCTTGAAATTACGAAATTTTGTGTAATTAGATGCTCAACCTTGCTTTGAATAAAGAATATATGGGGAAAAAGATACGTGTCATCAGCATTTTCAGCTAAAAAATTAAAAACTTTTGATATTGAGCATCAAGCTGCATCTGTCGATATTTGGGATAAGAAGTATCGATTAAAAGATTTCTCAGGCAATCCCATTGATACGGACATTGATACAACTTTTCAAAGAGTTGCATCAGCTTTGGCAAGAGTCGAAGAAGATAATAAACAAGAAGAATGGACAGAAAAATTTCTTTGGGCATTAAGATCAGGAGCTATTCCAGCAGGAAGAATTATGTCAAATGCTGGAGCAGAAGATTATAAGCCTGCGACTTCAACTATTAACTGCACTGTCTCGGGTCTTATTCAAGATTCAATGACAGGAATCTTAGATAAAGTAACTGAGGCAGGTTTAACCTTAAAGGCTGGCTGCGGAATTGGTTATGAATTTTCAACCCTAAGGCCCAAAGGAGCTTATGTAACTGGCGCTGGTGCCTATACATCAGGACCTTTATCCTTCATGGATATTTATGATAAAACCTGTTTTACCGTTTCTTCTGCAGGCGGAAGGCGGGGCGCACAAATGGGAACTTTTGATGTCAGTCATCCAGATGTTGAAGAGTTTATCAGAGTAAAGAGAGAGGACGGTAGATTGAGGCAATTTAATCTCTCATTACTTATCACTGAAGAATTTATAAAGGCAGTTCGGCAAGATTTAGATTGGCCTTTGGTTTTTCCGTTAGATCCTGGCTTACCTGAATCTAAAGAGATTGATTTGGAGGATTCAAGCCAAATCGTATGGAAAGATTGGGTTAATACAGATGGTTATGTAACCAATGATGAGGGACAGGTTGCCTGTAAGATTTATAAAGTTATTAAGGCAAGAAAGTTATGGGATCTGATTATGGCTTCAACATATGATTATGCTGAACCAGGCTTTATCCTCATAGATAAAGTTAACGAGATGAACAACAATTGGTTTGAAGAAAATATTAGAGCAACCAATCCTTGTGGAGAACAGCCATTACCGGAGTATGGCTCGTGTTTACTTGGCTCTGTAAATTTGACTCGTTTTGTCCAAAAACCGTTTACTGATGAAGCTTATTTTGATTGGGAAACTTTTAATGAAGTGGTTAGTATTTTTACAAGAATGTTAGACAATGTTGTTGAAATTAATGGGCTACCTATAGAGCAGCAACGTAATGAAATCTTACGAAAAAGACGTCATGGTATGGGCTTTCTAGGCCTAGGTTCTGCAATGACTATGCTTAGAATGAAGTATGGCTCAGATGAGTCTCTAGAATTCACAGAGGAGGTCAGTAAAGAGATGGCCTTAACCGGTTGGAGAGAATCTTTAGCACTCTCAAAAGAAAAAGGGCCTGCTCCAATACTAACTGAAGACTTTAGAGTTACTAAAGAGATGCTGAAAAAAAGACCCGAGATGCTAGATGATGGTTATAAGATTGGAGATTCAGTTAAAGGCAGTGTGTTGCATGCAAAATACAGCAGATATATGCAGCAAATCGGTACTGAGGATCCAGAGTTAGCAGATCAGCTTGCAGAAATTGGTGCTAGGTTTACCCACCACACGTCCATTGCACCTACAGGAACAATCTCATTGTCCATTGGCAATAATGTTAGCAATGGTATAGAGCCAAGCTTTGCACACCACTACTTTAGAAATGTCATAAGAGAACAGAAAAAAACAAAAGAAAAGGTTGATGTCTATTCGTTTGAGCTACTCTCCTACATCGACAAAATAAATCCCAATGCAGACATAGAAGCAGAACCAGGAACTGAAAATGCTCTGCCTGATTATTTTATAACGGCAGAAGATATATTGCCCAGACAGCATGTTGATGTTCAAGGCGCATCACAAAAATGGATTGATTCATCGATCTCAAAAACTGCGAATGTTCCAACTGATTTTGAATTTGAAGAGTTTAAGGATATTTATTTATACGCTCATGAAAAAGGGTTAAAAGGCTGTACAACATTTCGCTTTAATCCTGAAGCTTTCCAAGGAGTTCTAGTCAAAGAAAAAGATTTAGAGAACACCATGTACACCTTTGTTCTTGATGATGGCGAAGAAATAGAGGTAGCAGGCAATGAAGAGATTGAATACGACGGCGAGACTCACACAGCCGCAAATCTATTTGATGCTCTTAAAGAGGGATACTACGGTAAATTCTGAGAAACTTGGTTATGTCGATTAAAATTGAAAAGAAAATTGTTGGTTATAAGGTAGCGACACAAGAACAGCAGGAAGCACAAGCTGAAACTAATCAAATAGAACAACAGCTGGAAGAGGAAGCCAATGTTGTGAGAATGCATGAACGGCTAGAAAGGCCCGAGATGCTGAGAGGAACCACTTATAAAATAAAACCACCTGTCTCTGATCATGCAATGTACATCACGATTAATGACATTGTCCTCAATCAAGACACTGAGTATGAAAAATACAGACCTTATGAAATTTTCATTAATTCAAAGAACCTAGATCACTATCAGTGGATTGTGGCTTTGACCAGGGTCTTGTCATCAGTGTTTAGAAAAGGTGGAGATGTGGCATTTTTGGTTGAAGAACTCAAAGCTGTGTTTGATCCAAAAGGTGGTTATTTTGCAGGGGAGGGTCGTTTTATGCCCTCTATTATTGCTGAACTGGGCTATGTTATAGAACGCCATTTCAAATCCATTGGCATTATCTCTTCAGAAGTTCTCGATGAGCATCAAAAAGAACTCATTGAGAAGAAAAGGCAAGAGTTTGAAAACCAAGATAAGCAAACCGATGCTTTTGTTAATCAAGAGTTTCCTCATGGTTCAACACTTTGTGGTCAATGCAACACTGTTGCTGTGGTCTTAATGGATAATTGTGAGACCTGTCTCAATTGTGGCTATTCTAAGTGCGGGTAGATAACTGCCATGAAAATGCCACTTTCAGAAATTATTGATCGTTACACAATAACACTACTAAAATCAGAACGAACTGATGAGGATGTTAGTCAAGAATTAGCGGCATATAAGAAAGAATTACCAGACAATGGCATTGCACAAACTTTTATCGATCGTATGTATGAAATTAATGGGAAAATATGGGAGACAGAAGCCGATATTAGAAAGGGTGTGGATATGCCTCTAGACGAAGTGGGTCGTTTAGCAATTAGGGTCAGAGAGCTTAATCAGATTAGAAACGGTATTAAAGGCGAGATTGTTGACGAATTTGCTGAAGGCTTCAAAGAAATTAAGGTGAATTATAAAAAAGTCGATTACGGTCGTTAAGACTAGTTTTTATAATTAAGAGTTCTTTGGTTTATGGTCTAGTCCCATATAATATGATTCCATGAGTAAGTTAAAAATAATGAGACTAACTTATAATCTCTTTATCTATCTAATCTCACCCTTGCTAATAATTCATATCCTTGTAAGGGCATTAGAAGATACAAACTATATAAAAAGAGTGAGTGAGCGGTTTGGTTTTTATAATCAAGAATTAAGAGGGGAGGTTGTTTGGATACATGCAGTCTCTTTTGGGGAAGTAAAAGCAGCAACACCTTTGGTTAAAGAACTGATAAGAGAAAATCCTTCAAAAGAATTCTTGTTCACATGTACCACACCAACTGGTTCTCAACTCATCTCTGATATTTTCAATGATGAAGTGACTAATGTGTATCTTCCCTATGATTTAAAGGGATCAGTGAAACGGTTCTTTAACTGGGCCAACCCAAAAATAGCAATTATTATAGAGACTGAGATTTGGCCAAATATTTTCCAAGAGTGCGGCCAAAGAAAAGTACCTCTTATACTGGCAAGTGCTTGTATCTCTGATCGCTCACAGAGTCTTTATAAAATTCTTTTTAATCTTTTCAAAGATACAATCTCACAGGGAATTGTCGTTGGTGCGCAGACTCGAGCTGATGCTAATAAATTTCTTGAGCTTGGGGCTCACAAGGACAGAACTTTTGTAACCGGAAATCTCAAGTTTGATGTCTCTCCTTCTGATGAAATTATTGATAAGGCAAATGCTTTTAAAAATAAACATTTTAAAAATAGACCCGTTTGGATTGCAGGGAGCACGCATCCTGGCGAAGAGCAAGTGATCCTTAAAGCGCATAAGAAATTAATCAAAGATTTTCCTGATAGTCTTTTGATCATTGCACCAAGAAAACCTGAACGATTTAATTCAGTTCATAAGAAGATTATTGATTCAGGAGATGCTTGTATTAAATGGTCTGATTTCAAGAGCCTTGAAGACAATATTAACGTTTTACTTATTGATACCTTAGGAGACTTACCTTTTTTCTATTCTGCCTCAGATATAGCATTTGTAGGCGGTAGTTTATTTTCTATCGGAGGCCATAATCTCCTGGAGCCTGCAAGTTTTGGAACACCAGTTATTACTGGTCCATCCCTTCAAAATGTAAAAGAAATTTCAACGGAGTTAATTGAGGTAGGAGGTCTTTTAGTGGTCAAGGATGATCAAGAATTGTCAATTCAACTCAATGAGCTTTTTACTGATGATTCTAAAAAAGATCAAATGGTTTCTTCTGCTGACAAAGTGATGCACGACAACAAAGGGGCTATTGAAAATATAATGAAACTGATTAAGCCCTTTATTTGAGCCAATTATTGATTTGCTCTAGATCACTTCGAGTAAGTGTTCCAGCAGCTTGTTTGAGCTGAAGTATATTTTTAAGATAATCGTATTTGCTTATGGCGAGATTCTTTTGTGAAGAGTAAAGCCTTCTCCTGGCATCTAAAACATCGACAGTTGTTCTTGTGCCAACCTCATAGCCAGCTTCAGTCGCTTGAAGAGCAGTTGCAGATGATTTTACTGATTGTTGCAGAGCTTTTACTGTAGCTATCCCGGAGATTACCCCAAGATAAGAGTCCCTAGCTATTCTAGTGGTTTCCCGTGCAACCCTTTCGAGTTTTTCCTTGCTTGCCCTGTGTTTTGCTACAGCCTGTCTGACTCTTGAGGTTACTTGGCCACCACTATACAGAGGAAGATTAAGCTGTACTCCTACGCCCTCATTAATATTTTCATTGTCAGCAGGACTAAATTCACTGCCACTATCCGATCTAAAACTATCTGTATCAATATCCCTTTTAGAAGCTTGGATACCGATTGTAGGCAAATGTCCAGATCGTTGGACTTTGATTTCACTCTTAGCAATCTCAACCCCAACTTGAGCTGATAGATAACTTAAGTTTTGCTCCAATGAGGTTTCAACCCAGTCTGCTTCGCTTTGTGGATTAGGCATAATCAGGGGTAAATTATTATCGGGTTTGTTTAATTGACCAGGATAACTATCCGTGATTGATCTTAGTGACTCTTTAGCTGTGGCTAGATTTCTTTTCGAAGTAATTTCATTGGCAACAGATTGATCATAAGCAGCTTGAGCTTCTTGGACATCTGTTATCGCTATGAGACCAACATCGAATCTCTTTTGGGCTTGATCAAGTTGCTTTTCAATTGCTTGTCTTGCGGCTTGCTCAGCTTCTAGCGTATCTTCTGCCGCAAGCACATTAAAGTAAGCATTTGCTACACGAATAATTAAATCTTGTTCTGCTGCAAGATAATCAATCTCAGCCTGAGCAACTGTTTTATTGGCTTTTCTAAGATTCATCCAAGAACCGTAATCAAAAATTGCTTGTCTAAGTGTTACGTCCCATTGCAATGTTTCTGACTCTTGTAAAAAATCAGTGTTGTTGGTTATTACAACTTCTTCTCCATTGATCGGATTAATAATTTTTTGTTGGAAGGTGCTTCGCCCATCTGAATCAGTGTCTGAAAAGCTGGCAGACCCAGATAATTGAGGAAGAATAAAGCTCCTAGCTTGAGGTTTGGCCTCTATAATTGCTTCTTTATTGGCAAATGCCTCTTTTATTCTTGGGTCATTAACTAATGCCTGTTCATAGACATCCAAAAGAGAGGCCGCGTTTCCATTATCAATAAGAATAAAGGAGAAGAGCAATACTTTTAAAAAATTATTCATACACCTATTTTCGCTATCAGTTATATTTTAGATTAAGTCTGCAAAGAATACTCTCGCTGAGATAACCTAACAAGCTAATCGTGTAACGAATTGTAACCGTCAAAATAGCTGACACTATGAATTAATGATGAACTTATAAAATTGCAATCATTAACAAGGCAACAATATTAATTATCTTGATTAATGGGTTAATTGCCGGTCCTGCTGTGTCTTTATAAGGATCCCCAACAGTATCTCCTGTTATTGAGGCATTATGTGCTTCTGTTCCCTTGCCTCCGACATTTCCATCTTCGATATATTTTTTTGCATTGTCCCAAGCACCACCACCAGCAGTCATAGAGATTGCTACAAAAATACCCGTGACAATTGTTCCAATCAACAAGCCTCCAAGAGCTCTAATGCCACCGTCTTCAGGCATCATGATGTTCATGATCAGAGCAAGTGCAATAGGCACCACAACAGGCAACATTGAGGGAATAATCATTTCTTTGATTGCTGATTTCGTAAGCAAGTCAACAGCCTTAGAGTAGTCAGGCTTGCTTGTGCCTTCCATGATTCCAGGTATCTCTTTAAACTGTCGTCTCACCTCATCAACAACTGATCCTGCTGCTCTGCCAACAGCCTCCATAGCCATAGCTCCAAATAAATAGGGAACCATACCTCCAATAAATAATCCGATTATGACAGCTGGGTCGTCCAATCTAAACTCAACTAGCTTTCCTTCGGCTGCTAGGTTACTAGTGAAATCAGCAAAAAGAACCAATGCTGCTAATCCAGCTGAACCAATAGCGTACCCTTTAGTTACTGCTTTAGTTGTGTTCCCAACCGCATCTAATGGGTCTGTGATGGCTCTAATTTCTGAAGGTAGTTCTGACATTTCAGCAATACCTCCAGCATTATCAGTGATTGGTCCAAACGCATCGAGAGCTACAATCATTCCTGTTAAAGACAACATTGATGTTGCAGCTATTGCTATACCATAAAGGCCAGCAAACATATAAGCACCCCAGATACTCAGGCAAACGGCTATAACTGGCAAGGTGGTTGCTTTCATAGAAACACCAAGCCCAGCGATTATATTTGTGGCATGACCTGTTTCAGAAGCTTCTGCAATTCTTTGAACTGGACTGTACTCCGTTGATGTGTAGTACTCAGTAACAACCACCATAAAAGCAGTTAAAGCTAGCCCAATTAGCGATGCATACCATAGGGTAATTGACATATTCATATAATTAACAGTCACTGGATAAAAGGCAATTGCAGCGATGATTCCGGAAACAATCACACCTTTGTAAAGTGCTCCCATTACACTTCCGCCTTCTTTAGCCTTTACAAAAAGCATTCCAATTACTGATGCAACTATCGAAACTGCTCCTAATAGAAGTGGGTAGAGGATCGCATTATCATAATTTTCAGTCCCAACAAACAATAAGCCTCCTAGAAGCATCGTGGCAATAATGGTCACTGCATAAGTTTCAAAAAGATCAGCTGCCATTCCAGCACAATCACCCACGTTATCCCCAACATTATCGGCAATTACTGCTGCATTTCTTGGATCATCTTCGGGAATACCCGCTTCAATCTTACCCACTAGATCCGCGCCGACATCCGCTCCTTTTGTGAAAATTCCTCCACCTAAACGAGCAAAGATCGAAATGAGGGAGCCTCCAAAAGCCAAGCCAATTAACGCATGAAGACTATCATCTGCAGATACATTAAGGCCTGATCTCAGCATTAAGTAGTAACCACTGATCCCAAGTAAACCCAAGCCGACCACTAAAAGCCCCGTTACTGCGCCACCTCTAAATGCCACCGATAAAGCTGCATTCATTCCGTTATAGGCTGCTTGTGCAGTTCTCACATTAGCTCGAACAGAAATATTCATTCCAACATAGCCCGCAAGTCCTGAAAACACAGCACCAATAAGAAATCCAATAGCGCTTAACCAATCAATTGCTATACCCAGAAGTATAAAAATGACCACTCCCACAATACCTATAGTTAAATATTGTCGATTAAGATAGGCAGTAGCACCTTCTTGAATAGCGCCAGCTATTTCTTGCATCCGTTCATTGCCATCGGATTCTTTTAGAATTCCTAAAGAGAAGATAATTCCAACAACTATTGCAGTAACCGAAGCGGTTAAGGCTGCCCATAATGCTATAGTTTCACTCATTGTTTGCTCCTAAAATTAAAAAGTTTTTTGTTATTTATAAAAGTGGTAAAAAATTTTGAGGATCATACCATAAATTTTGTTTTTAGCCTCTTTTCTACTAATTTATTTTTCAGTTTGGCAAAGATAGGAAGACCATTCTTATAGATGGGATATGCTTCACCTTTAATGAGAGGTAACATATAAGTTTTGCAGGCCTTTGTTATGCCATACCCATTTCGGGTTATAAATTTTCTTGGCATCATTTTTTCATTATTGGCAACTTTTGCTAGAGGGGCAGAGCCTATCTGCCATTTATAAGGCTTATCTGAAAGTCTATCAATCGTTACCATTTTTGATTTTTCGCCTTTAATAGCCATCTTAACTGCTGATTCTCCTACAGAATAAGCTTGCTTAAGATCAGTTTGTGAAGCCAAGTGTCTAGCTGAACGCTGAAGATAATCTGCAATGGCGTAATGATACTTATAACCTAGGGATTCTTTCACCATGGTGGCGATAACAGGAGCTACGCCTCCAAGTTGTTTATGACCAAAAGAGTCTTTGGTTCCTGCATCAGCCAGAAATTTACCATTCTTGTATCGAGCGCCCTCACTGGCAACAATGACACAATAACCATTATTTTTTACGGATCGTTCAACCTGTTGGATAAAATTCTTTTTTACAAATGGGATTTCAGGAAAGAGGATGATATGCGGGGGTTCATTCCTTTGGTTTGCTATTAAACCTGAAGCAGCAGCAATCCATCCAGCATGTCGCCCCATAACTTCTAGTATGAAGACCTTAGTTGATGTTTCTGCCATTGATAAAACATCAAGGCTAGCTTCATGAGTCGAAACTGAAATGTATTTAGCCACAGAGCCAAACCCTGGGCAGGTGTCTGTAATAGGTAGATCGTTATCTACTGTCTTAGGTATTCCGATTGATGCAATTGGAAAATCCATTGCCTCACCCATTTCTGAGACCTTGTGAGCTGTATCCATGGAATCACCGCCACCATTATAGAAAAAATAACCAATGTTATGTGCTTTGAAGACCTCAATCAGTCTTTTGTATTCTCTCTGATTTTCTTTAAGGCCTTTTAGCTTATATCGAGCAGAGCCAAAAGCACCGCCAGGCGTATATTTCAAGAGTGAAATTTGTTTATCAGTCTCAAGGCTAGTATCAATAAGATTTTCCTCAAGAGCTCCTAGGATTCCGTTTTTCCCAGCAAAAACTTTGCCAATTTTTTTCGGGTATTTTCTCGCAGTTTCTATCACCCCAGCCGCACTTGCATTGATAACGGCTGTTACCCCTCCTGATTGAGCATAAAAAGCATTTTTTAATGTCATTCTTCTTCCAAAAATCTTGAATTTACATATGATATCTATTGATAGAAGTTTTTAATACTATAAATCTTTATTAGTAACCTAAATTTAAGCATAAAATTGTCATGAGAATAATCCTATTAGGCGCGCCCGGCTCTGGAAAAGGAACACAGGCAGAAAATTTGATGAGGGATTATGGCTGTCCACAGATTTCTACAGGAGTGCTTTTAAGGAAGGCTGTTGCAGAAAAGACAGAAATAGGCAAAAAGGTCGAGGAGATTATGGCTCGAGGAGACCTAGTTTCTGATGAAATAGTCTTAGATCTTATTAAGAAATCACTAGAGCAAATAGATGATCAAAAAGGCTTTCTGCTAGACGGTTACCCAAGAAATATCAATCAAGCAAAATCACTCAATTCGGTCTTAGAGTCAATTGATCGACCTTTAGAACATACTGTTCTAATTGATGTTGATGCTGAGATTCTGATTAAAAGATTATCTGGGAGAAGAACCTGCTCACTTACAGGTAAAACTCTAAATATATATTTTTCCTCCAAAAAGGAGATAGATGATTGCATTGCCTCAGGAGGTGAGTTGATTCAGAGAGATGATGACAATATTGAGTCTATTTCAAAACGAATCGAAGTTTATAGTGAACAAACCGAACCGATGATTCAGTTTTATAGAGAGTCGGGTATTTTGAAGGTTGTCAATGGGGAGGGCTCCATAGAAGAGGTTTATAACAGGCTCCTTTCCAAGATAAATTAATCCTTATCTTAGTTTAAGATCTTTTTAATCCCTTTATTCAACTGCGATTTTCTCCAGCCAACATTGAGTCGACTGTCTCTTCCTTGAACAAGCAATAGGATATCTTTCTTAGTTGCCAAAGCCTCTTGGGTTATACCTAGTTGTTTTGCTTTTTTGGTAATAAATGTATTAATTTTCTCAGTAATTGATTTGTAGTTTGGAATCATTTTGATCTTATTGTTCCTCTTTCTATCTTTTTTTAAATTTTTAATGGTTCTTAGCGTGCCTATCATGTTTTCTATATCAGATTCTTGCATATGCTTATTGATAAGATGCTCTAATTTTATTTTATTAAGAGAATGCAGGTCCATTTTAGAAACATTTATAATCTCTGCGTCATCGATTAACCATTTCCTAGGTATATTTTTTCTAGCCGATTGTTTTTCTCTCCAATTTGCCAGCTCTATAGCAGTGTTTTGAAACTTAGAGTTTAGTTTTTTTATACCCTTGATCTTTTTCCATGCGTTTTCTTGGTCCATTAATCCAGTTTTTGTGACCAACATTTTGTTGCAATCTTCTTCACACCAATTAAGTCTTCCCTTGTCTTTTAGCTTCTTCTTTAGAGATTCTCCCAATTCCAATAAATGAGCAACATCTTCAATTGCGTATTCTAATTGTTTTGAATGAAGTGGACGTTTACTCCAGTCACTCCTTGTTTCTGATTTCTCAATGCTGATTCCAAGCTCGTCCATAAGAAGATTTTTTATGCCAATTTGCATTGGGTAACCAAGGAGTGAAGCCGCGATTTGAGTATCAAAAATATTTTGGGGCAGTGATTGATTCTCAAGATAGAAAATCTCTAAATCTTGACTCCCTGAGTGAATCAACTTCTCTATATCTTCTCTATACAAAAGTTTCCAAAAATTTGATAAGTCGAGATTTGCGAGGCAATCAATACAAGCCATTGAATCACTTGATGCAACTTGGATAAGGCACAATTTGGGGTAATAGGTTCTTATCCTTTCAAATTCAGTATCAATCCCTATTAGTGCTTTACCATCAAGTTTCTTAACAAATTCATTTAATGAATTTTGTGTATCAATAAACTCTGTAGCTTTATTTTTTTCTATCATGAATTAGTATCTTCTGGTCCGAATTATAATAGAATTGGTTCTCTATGATTAAATTATTAACAGCCTTTTGGAATATTATGATCAAAAAATCAGGTCAAGAAAGCCTTCCTGATTCTAATTTCTTTCTTGGCTTAATATTTGTATTTTTCTTTGCAACGCAGGTTTTTTCAGGAATAAAAATCTCTGGTTCAGTGGAATTATTTGCACGATCTTTTTTGGTTGATGCTCTTCTTTTGATATTTTGGGTTAAAGCTTTGGTTGAATTATATGGGACTCAAATACTCTTTAGGCGATCCTTAATTGCACTCTTTGGAACTGGAGGGATTCTTAATATTTTCTATAGCCCATTAATTCTTCAGTTTTCTAGCTATCTTGGAGAGGGCGATCTGTTGATCGAATCACAATTCCCAGTTTGGTTCACTCTCGCAACTCTATTGGTTGCTTTGTGGTCAATAATTATTATGGCCCATATTTTTTCTAGGATAATCTCCAATCCAAGTTACTCTGTTCTTATTACCTTGCTCTATCTTATGGTGAATTTTTTACTGCAAACCTCAATTGCAGGAATCTAGATTATGCATATCCATATTTTAGGTATTAGTGGCACATTTATGGGAAGCTTGGCAGCTATAGCCAAGGAGTCTGGTTTTCACGTAACTGGGTCTGATCTTTACTCCTATCCTCCCATAAGTGATCAATTGAACCATCTGGGTATTGAGGTCATACCTAATTATGATGTGGATCAGTTAGATTTGAACCCTGACCTGATTATTATCGGCAATGTAATGTCGAGAGGTATGCCATTGGTTGAGGCAATTCTTAATAGTGATATTCCTTATACTTCTGGACCTGAGTGGTTAGGCAATAATATCTTAAAAGATCGAACAGTCATTGCTGTCTCAGGCACTCATGGAAAAACCACTACTGCAAGTTTAATCGCTTTTATACTTCGGGATCTGGGTTATGATCCAGGTTATCTAATAGGCGGGGTTCCTATAGGTTTCCCATCTTCTGCGACAAAAGGTTCCGATCCTTATTTTGTGATAGAGGCCGATGAGTACGACACGGCATTTTTCGACAAACGATCAAAGTTTATTCACTACAACCCCAATTTCTTAGTTATCAATAATATTGAGTTTGACCACGTAGATATCTTTGCAGATATGAGTGAAATATACTGGCAATTTCATCAGTTGCTAAGACTCATCCCATCTGAGACCACTGTCATAGCTAATGGAGACGATAAAAATATTAAACAACTTTTTGACCAGGGTTTTTGGTCAGAAAAAGTATCCTTTGGTGCATCAAATAGGAATGATTGGTCCATGGAAGTGTTTCCTGATGATGGCATTACTTTTTCCAAAGGTAACGAACAAGTAGGTCAAATTAGACCACAAATTATAGGACAACATAATAGGATGAACATATTGGGTGCGACAGCCGCTTTATCGACTGTGGGTCTTGAGAACAAGGATGTTTTAAAAAGCATTGATAGATTTCCAGGCGTGAAGAGGCGATTGGAATTCTTAGGAGAGCATTCAGGCATAAAAATATTTGATGACTTTGCTCATCACCCAACCTCTATCATTGCTTCAATTGATTCACTCAAAGATAAATATCAAGGAGATGGGTCCTTATATACCATTACTGAGTTAGCATCGAATACGATGAAAAAGGGAACGTTAAGAGAGGAGTTAGTTGATTCCTTCGATCAGGCTGATCTCTCATTAATTATTAATAGCGAAGATATAGAGTGGGATATTGAAAAAGAATTCGTAACCAAAAATAACACTATTATCATTGATAATTATGAGGAGATAATGGATCACCTGAGTGATAAGTTAAAGCCAGGTGATATTATCCTTATTATGACAAATAGAACTTCTGTGCCAATCAGAGAAGCCCTAATGAGTAGTATTGGTGAATAACAAATAATGAGCAACGAAGAGAATTGCCCAATTTTTCCACTTCGGACCATTCTGTTTCCAGATTCTAAACTGCCCCTAAGAATATTTGAGCCACGATACATAGATATGGTAAGCAAATGCATGAAAGACTCTTCAGAATTTGGAGTTGTTCTAAGTCGTGAATCGAACGATCCAAAAATGTTCGAGACCTACAACATAGGAACAATGGCTAAGATAATTGATTGGGAGCAGGGTAATGACGGCTTATTAGGAATTACAACTATTGGCACCAACAAGTTCAAATTACTGGGGATGAATAAGCAAGAGGATGGTCTTAATATAGGGGACGTGGAAATCATCGAAAGAGAAGGTGATTTTAAACCCACAGAAAATTTTTCTAATCTCGTTAGTTTATTGAAAGCAATTTTGGACGATATTAATTTGTATAACGAAAATGAGAAGAAACTTGAAAGCGCCTCATGGGTTAGCTTTAGATTTGCTGAGATTTTACCTCTCAAATTGGAAGATAAACAAAAATGTCTTGAAATTGATGATCCAATTATTAGGCTAAACTATCTTGAGCCATTGATCAGAATGATTAGAGAAAACTCTCAACAATAGTTCTTTTTAGTATCTATAGATCTCTGGCTTATAAGGGCCTTCTTCGGAAATACCAAGATATTCTGATTGCTCTTTGGTGAGCTTGGTTAACTTAACACCGATTTTTTCCAAATGAAGTCTAGCAACTTTTTCATCTAAGGTTTTTGGAAGAACGTATACGTCGTTCTCATATTTCTCAGAATTATTCCAAAGTTCAATTTGTGCCAGAGTTTGATTAGTAAATGAATTGGACATTACAAAACTAGGATGACCAGTTGCACAACCAAGATTGACCAATCTTCCTTCAGCCAAGAGAATTAATCGTTTTCCATCAGGAAAAACAATATGATCTACTTCAGGCTTTATATTGATCCATTCATAGTCGTTCATTGATGCAACATCAATTTCATTATCAAAGTGACCAATATTGCATACAATCGCTTGGTCTTTCATCTTTTCCAAGTGCTCTTTATTAATTACATGATAATTACCAGTGGCCGTTACAAAAATATCAGCCTCTGAGCATGCTTCATCCATCGTCACCACTTGATAGCCTTCCATAGCTGCTTGCAATGCACAGATTGGATCAATTTCTGTCACTAGAACAGTTGCTCCTAAAGCACTTAGGCTTTGAGCTGACCCTTTACCAACATCACCATATCCAGCAACAACGGCTACTTTACCAGCAATCATAACGTCAGTTGCTCTCTTGATGCCATCCACCAATGATTCTCTGCAACCGTAGAGATTATCAAATTTAGATTTAGTGACAGAATCATTTACATTGAAAGCGGGGCATAAGAGTGAATCATCTTTAACCATATCGTAT
>LUMF01000190.1_pt1 | contig 16072 bp, 20 predicted proteins | sample 729701 | NCBI WGS metagenome assembly LUMF01 (sample SAMN03860270, study PRJNA289734) | marine metagenome | biome: seawater column; feature: ocean; material: water; isolation source: Red Sea water column Station 34 - depth 100m | place: Saudi Arabia: Red Sea | collected 2011-10-15 | depth 100 m | reverse complement strand
CCAAAGGAAATATGATTTGGAGTGGAGCATTCGATGACAATAAAACCTCAATGTCAGTTATTGAAGGAGACCAAAAAGAAGTAGAAGGTTTCTTCAAGACATACAATGACGCATCCAAATCATTTCTTTCATCATACATGTATAAATGGGATGCAATGCCAATATTGTCACTCCTTGGACAAAAACAAGTAGCACAATAATTGTGAGAATTTTCACATTATTTTTTTTAAATAACGATTATTCCTTTTTCAGATAAATAGTCAATGGTTTTTAGAAATTCTTCATCAGATACTCTTCCATCAACCCACCAAGAAACAATTTGTTTAATCCATCCTGGAACAAAAGATTGAGAATAGTTTGAAAATTCATAATTTCCAATCATTCCTTTATTTTGCATGTATTCTAAAGCTTCAATGAATACACCGTCAGTGGCTTGATTAGATATCCACCATCCTGCGGCAGATTTTATCCATCCTGGAACCGAAAGTTCTGTTTTTTCTTCAATAGGAGTTCCATTAGCGAAGATTAGTAATTTGGAATTTTCCAAATTCTTCTCAATATCTGGATAATCAGGATTAATCTCATAGACTTGTTCAAAATATGAAAGCGATTTTTCATAATCACGTAATTCTATTAGTGCAAGTCCAATCTTGTTTAACGCATTAAGATATAACGGCTCAATTACCGAATTAGAATTTTTTATTACTATCTTGTAGTTTTTTATGGCATCAGCATATAGACCCATTTCAAAAAATTGTTCTGCATCATTATTTACAGAAAGTATGTTTAGATTTTCAATCTCACTTGGCAGAGGAATATCAGTTTGTTCAACTTCGAATGTTAAATTTTTACTTTCGTCAATTTTTTCAAAATAAGCAAATTCCATAGAATATTTTCCAGGTAAAGACTTGTAGTTAAAATTGACAAATGTTTCAAAGAAACCGTCTCTTGTTGGAGTGATTTTTAGTACTTGTGTCGATAAATCTGGATTTGTTATCAAAATGAATACATGATGGCCTTGCATGTAGAGATCATTATTGACTTGACCAGTAATTTTCAGCAAGGTATCTTGATGTCTAAAAAGCTTCACAGTATTTTCAGAGATTTTAGTAAATTCAAATGGATATTCAGGATCTAAAGGAAGAGTAGGATTTTCAATTATAATTTCAGATGGTCGCTGTTCAGAAAATGCATGAAACCCATAACTTCCATAAATTGAACGTACTTGACTTACATCAAGGTCTGTAATCTTTCGTACGTCAGGATTGATGTGGGCAGGTGCAAACATTATAGAAGGCGGGGATTCATCACGGGTTGCAATTTTGTTGTTTACGTCATTATCATCAGTAGTATAATGCCCTAAACCAAACGTATGTCCCATTTCATGCATGATTGTCTTAAGTATTCCATCCATCCATTTGTCTCCATAAACAGATTCTTGATTCGCATAATAGATGAAAATTGTATTTCGCATAAAGGCACCCAATGTTTTGCTAAGCAAAGAACCGGAAAATTCAGGGTCATCTCTAAACAAGATAGTTATTGTACAGTCCTCACTAACAGACTCATTTTTTGAAATTTTCTTAAATTTCATGTCCCAAAATTCTTTGTTTGTAGGTTCTGAATTCTGTAGTTTTTGTTTCCATGTATTTACAGCAATCTCAGACTTTTGAATCATCTCATCCATCTCAGAGGATTCAATTTTGTTACTAATTGATTCCACAGCACAGTAGGTGGGAATCTCAGTTAATCTTTGATTGATTGTCGGATATGTATAGTCTAATGCATAGGCATAACCAGTTCCAACGCTGATTATAATCACAGAAATTACGATAGTAAAACCAAGAATCATTTAATCAATCACATATCTTTTTGCTCGTTGAATGTGTTGTTCATCAAGATGTTTTGCCATCATTACTCCAAGCATATAGGAGCGTGCGACGGCATCATCAGGATTCTTTTCCAGAGTTTTAGCATTAATTTCAAATCCATCAGCTGCAACTTTTTTAAAGTCAGTCATGCTTACAGTTTAATCTAATCGTTTTAAGATCTTTCGGTTTTTGAGATATGTGACAAGCAAGTAAATCCCTCCAAGAACAAATCCTATGCCACCTACAATTACAATTGTAGTAGTTGTTGTCGGAAAGCTTGTTCCAGCATCATATACAGAGTAAGCACCAACAAAAATGAAGAACATTCCTAAGACAAGATACGTTCTTTGGTAAAAGAGATTCATCTAAATCGAGATCAGTTGTAATTGAGAGTTTTCAGTTACCCCATATTCATCAACATATCCGGCAGTCAATTCAAGAACATACTGCGCATTGTCTGCAGAAACACCAACAGATTTGCAACTCATTACTTCTAGAGGAGTGATACAAGGTGGAACATTTTTTTCAATTGAAACTACATTTCCGTTTTCATCAAACCATAAAATATCAAGAGGGAATTGCATATTTTTCATCCACATGGAACGGGTTCCAGGCTCATCAAAAACAAACAACATTCCCTTGTCATTAGCAAGAAAATCTTGTGACTCCCACATCAGACCACGCATTTTACGGGGCTCAGTATCTGCCAAGTAGACCTGTAGAAGTTTATCATCTAATTGAACAGTTCCCATCAAAAAATTAGAGTTTGATTCAATGCTTACTTCAGAGGGTAATGATAACATGCCTGCGACACCGACAATTACAGCTGCTGCACTAATCGGAATTAAAACCTGTAAACGAGTAGGCATGTCTTACAGTATATCAGAGAAAATAAAAACTAAAGCAATTACAAAGATGCTTTGAATTTGTGAATTGAAGATAGCGTCTCATGAGTGTTATGACCAATATCTTTGAGTGTGGTTCCATTGTATTTTTTGTCAAGATATCTTCCTGCCAAAATCATGGGTGCACCAACTGCTACAGTAACACCGGTAGGTTCAGGAATCCATAACATGATAAATCCTAATTTTTGCATTTTTTTACCTGGAGCAGATGCACGATTTAGTGCTCCAAGAGATTTCGACGTTTTTCCATCATCCAAAGATCCCATGTCAGAGTATAAACTAGAACGTCGAGATGCAGATTCTTTCATTATTCTGAGTTGTTCAATCTTTGCTCTTAGAGGATCTGTCATTAATCGATATTTTGAAAAATATAGTTAACACTCAGTGATCAAAATAGGCTACATCCAAGTCAAGATTTGATTACAAAAATTTCGAATTTATATAAAAGGAAATTCATATCGGCATAATGAAAAAGAAGACGTCACGTAGATTAGATTCAATCAAGGCAGCACATGAATCAGAAAAATCAATTTCCATCTCAGACAGAGTTGAAGATTATCTAGAAGTCATATCAGAGTTGGTGGATATGAAAGGATATGCCGCAACATTGGATATTTCAAGATACATGAATGTCAGCGCTCCAAGTGTTACAAAAATGCTCAAAAAATTAGATGCAGAGGGATTCTTGGAATATGAGAAATATTATGGAATTAATCTTACAGAAGAAGGTCAACGTGTTGCAGATATGATAAAGCAAAAACACGGAATATTACTTGAATTTTTTGACCTAACAATGCAAATGGAACTGCATAAAATAGCATATCAAGTACTGGATCTCCACACATACCATACTGTAAGAACATCTAGTATTTGAAATTTTTTAAAGGATTAGCAGATTTAGATTAATCGCGCTTTAGGAATATTTCTAAAGAGTCTGCTGTACTAACAAATCTTGAGAAACGCTTACCCTCAGATGAACGCTTTAAGACTTTGATTTTCCCTCTCTTACCAATTTTAGATGAAAATAGGAATTCATCATTAACCACAAAGTTTGCAATATTTCCAGTGAATTCCCTATCTACTTCAAAAATGAATGCGGTTCTAGATTCTGAAAAATCATAAGGTAATGCCATAGATGGAAGTTCTCTTTGAGAACCATGTTCTTCAACATCAATATGTAAGCCAATAGTTTTTTCTAATTCCTGAATGTTTTTCCCAGCCTTGCCAATTAAAGATGGGATTGAATCACTTGAAACAAAAACTTTGATTCTTCCAGGCCCTTGAAATTCAATTTTTGGATTAGAATCAAATCGATATAGATGTTCAAGGATTCGCTCTTCAGCTAAATGTTCTATTCCAGTTTTTTGGGAACCATTCTCATCAACGGGAATGATAATGTTTTCCTCACCAAATGTATAAATCTCATATTCTAAATCGTTTGTCTCAAAATCAGAAATTTCAATTACAGGACGGGCCAGATCTTGTTCAACCATTCCAGATGGAACCTTAACTTTTAGTTCCAGATAATAGACTTTAGCGATTTCACCATCTTTTACATAGATTACCGTATCTAAAACATTAGGAATAATTCCAAGCTCAATTTTTCCAATGAATCTTTGGATTGCATCAATCGGAGTGTTTGCATGAACAACTCCAACCATTCCAACACCTGTTAATCGAAGGTCACTGAAAATTCTAAAATCTTCTCTACGACGTACCTCATCAAATATAGTATAATCAGGCCTGACAAGTAACAAAACATCAGCAGAATTTTCAAAACTTCCATCAAGTCTTGTATATTGTGTTACACCAGGATCAACTTGCAAATCACGTGGAGATTCAAATGTTTTAACAATTTTCCCATTACAATTGAAAAAGTTTGCAATTCCGGATGCAAGAGTACTCTTTCCTGAACCAGGTGCACCAGAAATCAAAATACCTTCAGCTTGTTTTTCTAAACGAGCCATTAATTTTTCAGATAAATGATAATCCTCTAATGACATTTGTTTTATTGGATGCACAATTGTCATTTCTAAGAGTTCAGAAAATGGAGGTCGTGTTATAGCGATTCGATAATCCCGATATTGAATAACTAAAGCTCCAGGTTTTGAGATTTCAGTATTTCCAAGTGTTTCATCATCAATTGCAGAAAGAATTTGGTTTATCATTAATTCAAGATAGTTTCTATCAAGTGTTTTAGAATCTAATTCAGTTAATTCAAAGCTTCCAGGCTTGCCTCTCTTACCAAGAGGTTTTTGATTTTCTTTAAGATGAATGCTCATGGTAGTAGAATCAAAGAATTTTTGAAATTCCATTTCTGGAATTTTCCCTCCATCAATAACAAATTCTGATTCAAAATTTTGTATCTCAGTCATGAATGGGATTTAGTCTTGGTTCTATTATGTGATTCTTTTAATGCATAAAACATTCCATACAAGTTTAACAAATTATTCTCACAAAGCCAAACAAAAGAATTGTTTTTGATCGATTAGTATGACTAACAGAACAAATTTACAATTTCACTCAGATTGTAACAACTACTTTGAGTCATTAAGAGAAAAAGGAAAAACAGACTTTGAATTTGAAGATGAGTATTTTTTCACCTTACCGGCAATATCACAGATGAGTTTAGATTAATTATTTAGTTCAATTTAGAATCATACATATGCACAAACTTGACGAGATTGCAGAGAAGGTCAAAACATGTAAGAATTGTGAATTGTGTGAGACTAGAACAAAAGCAGTTCCAGGTAAAGGAAGATTTGATGCAGATGTGATTTTTGTTGGAGAGGCACCTGGTAGAAATGAAGATATTCATGGAGAACCATTTGTGGGAGCAGCAGGAAAACGACTAGATATGATTCTAGAGGATACAGGGATTAGTAGGGAGGACGTGTACATTACAAATATTGTAAAGTGCAGACCGCCAAAAAATCGAGTCCCAACAAAAAAAGAAGAAAAATCATGTAATGATTTTATCAATCAGGAAATCGAAATAATCAATCCAAAGATAATCTGCGTGATGGGAAATACCGCATATGGCACGCTTTTAGATGGAAAGGAGATAACAAAGAATCATGGAAAAATTGTAGAGAAAGATGGAAGGAAATTCTTTGTTACATTTCATCCAGCTGCAACAATTTACAATCAAAAATTAGTTGATGAGTTAAAAGAGGATTTTAAGAAATTGGCCAAATTTCTAGTCGAAGAAGAGGAAGTAAAACAGTATGAAGATAGAAGATGTGATTTCTGTATGAGTAAGACTAGTCACGAAGTGGTAGTTGTACCAAAAGTTGTTACAAGAAAACGAAGGTGGCTCTACAAATGTACAGAGTGTAATCATGAAAGATGGCTTGTTCCATATAGAACGGTAGCTGAGAGTTTGTACTGATATCTAATACAGATGACTCTGTAATTCAATTTGTTCTTCAGGCGATATGATTCCTTTTCGAACTAAGATGTCAAGCATATCTTTAAACAATTGTTTTTGTTCGTCAGACATTCCACCTGTAGGTCCTTTGTCACCTGGCGGACCTGGAGGACCGCGAGGACCTTTGTCGCCAACAGGGCCTTGTGGACCTTGGGAGCCTTTGTCGCCTTGTGGGCCTTGTAATCCTTGTTTTCCTTGTTCACCTTGTGGACCCTGAATTCCTTGTGGATTGTGGGCCTGTTGGTCCTTTTTCTCCCATAGGACCGGTAACTCCTTTGTCTCCTCTTTCACCTACAGGACCAGGAACTCCTTTGTCACCTTGTACTCCAGGCGGACCTGTTGGACCTTTTTCTCCTTTGTCACCACGTAAACCAGTTAATCCTTTATCACCAGACGGACCTTGTGGACCAGTTCCTCCTTTGTCGCCAACGATACCACGTGCACCAACTTCTCCTTTGTCTCCTTTGTCTCCAGTGAGACCCTTGTCTCCTTTGTCTCCTTTTTCGCCTTTTGGACCTGGAGGACCTTTGTCTCCTTTGTCTCCTTTGTCTCCGGTAACTCCTTTGTCACCAGTAGGTCCTTTGTCACCTGGAGGTCCTTTGTCTCCTTTGTCTCCTTTGTCTCCATCAGGACCAGGTTTTCCAGGAGGTAGGAACTTGAAATTCAAATGAAGAGCCAACAGAAGAAAATTGATCAACTACAATTATCCAAACGCTGGCAAAAGAAGAAATTTTTTCAGGTAAAGGATTTGATTTAGAACCGAGGATTGTCTCAAATTCCCCATTTTTGGCATAATCGTTTCTTTCAATATCTAGTATTTAATTACATTTTCTCAGCTTTTTAGGCACGAGTTTACCACTAGTATCAGCTTAATTTTTATCCGTTAAATGTAGGAAATTACTTTGTGTTAGGCAAAAAAAAGGATAAAGAATTAGCCAAAAAGAAAGATACGTCATTAAGTACAAAAGACGAAACTGGACTAACTAATGTAAATTATCAACGAGATAGACTATACAAAAAAGGCATCAATTTGATGGCTGATGAAAAACTAGAAGAAGCAGTTAGAAATTTTGAGATGATTTTAAGGGCAGATCCAAATGATGTTGAGGCAATGCTCAAACTAGGATATTCAAGATTTCATCTAGAAGACCATTCCGAGGCAATGAGAGTTTATGACAAAATTTTAGACATAGATGTTACAAATCCAGAGGCTTGGAATCTAAAATCACTTGTAAATTATGAAAAGAAAAATTATGCAAAGGCATTAGACTGCGCCGAAAAGGCAATAGATTCAGACCCAACATATGGAATGGCATGGTATAACAAAGCATGTTATCTATCAATGTTAAATCAAGTTCCAGATTCATTAGAGGCATTAAAACGCTCAATTGAGATTGATGTCAAAAATGCAAGAAAAGCAGTAAAAGACAAAGACTTTGTTAATGTGAGATCAGAAGAAGGTTTCAAAAGAATCATCGAGGTTGTTTTAATTGAATCATTAAGACAAGGATATCATACAATTGGTTCAATTGTATGGACTACATTCCTAGGAAAAGAAGATACAATCAAGGGACTAGATGAATTAATTTTGAAAGGAATCGTTGTGAAAAATGAAAAGAGACAAGGATTAAACCAAATTATTCCAATTTATGATTTAGTTCCAGACGTTGCAAAGAAAATTGGAGCAAAGAAAAGAGGATTACTTGGTCCAAAAGAAATTGGAAAAGTTCCAATTCCTGTCAAAAATCTAAAAGAAGTAGGATTGGCAATTCAGACTTCAATGAGTGCAATAGAAAATGAAGATGTTGAGAAAACAATTGAGAGTTTAGATGTGTATATCAATCCTGCAAAATGTGGTCAGCAAATGATTGATGAATTTTTAGAAGAACATAGAGAGATTAGATTATTCAAAATAAGATTAGAAGATAAGGGAGTGGACTATCTTATAGATAACAAAAAGAAAATGTTAGAATTCTTTGAGACAATTGAGATTCAGGTTACAAAGAAATTAAGAGCAAACGTAGCACAGAATTAGGTCATAGAGTCTTTTTCTTTTTTGATGATTGGAACCCCATCAATTATTGAAACATCATCTTCTTCGTAGACTGTATGCCATCTGCCATTATGAGGCAGGAGATTGTTTAATTCTTCAATTTTTTTGTTAGTTGGTTTCTTGTTTAGTAATGCACCCCATTTCATGTTAGGAACTTTTGGCATTATCTCATTGATGTCTTTCATAGATATCACTCAGCAGATAAATCCCAGTAATTTGCATTTTCTTGTTTATCGATTGGTTTTTCAAGATTTTTCCATTCTTTAAAGGAATGAACGTATAGTTTGACATTTGGTAATCCAACAGATTTCATGGCATAGTATGCAAGACCAGAAAGTGTGCCTACACTTCCACAATAAGTTATAATTTCAGCATCTTCAGAGATTCCTCGATTTTTTAGCAGGTTTTTCATACCTTCTTTTGTTCTCAAAATTTTGTCATCAGAGGCCAAAGTTCGGTATGGTATGTTTATTGCACCAGGAATGTGTTGTTCAAGATAATTCAATCTTTCACGATTATCAATAATTACAACATTTTTGTTTTCTTTTGCTTTTTCAAGATATTCAGCAGTTGCCATAATATCAGGATTAATGTTAATGGAATGAATTGCAGATTCTATTTCAGGTACCTCAGTAGATATTTCATATCCAAGAGATTTCCATTGAGAAAATGTCACATCAAGTAATTTTGCATCTTTGTGTCCAATGTATTGTAATGCCCAGACAACTCTAGATGACAATGCACCAAAAGTGTCATCATAGACAACAACCGAAGTGTCATCGGATATTCCTAAATCTTGTGCAATTTTTTGAATTGCTTCAGCACTATCATCAGCAAGAAGTTTTGCTAGAGGAAGATTAATTGCATTTGTAATGTGACCCTGTTGATATTCTTGTTCTCGTCGAACATCAACAAGTCTAATTGAGTTTTCTTTGATTTTTTGACGTAGTGTTTTAGAATCAATTACCGAGGCATCAGAGTCCATAATCCATGTAAAATTCAGGTTCATCTTCAACTCTAGGCGGAATCAAAAGAGAACTGATTTCTTTTTTGATATCTTCTACAGAAGAGACTTTTGAAGATTCATTTCCACGAACAATTCTATCAATCCATTTTGCCAATGTATCGTCTGATTGTTTGTTTTGTTTGAATAATTCAATAATTTTCAAGATTACAGGAATTACACGTTTTACAGGAACACGTGCTGTGTGATGACCAAGCATGGAACCTTGATCAAATCTTCCACCTAGAGACATCGTATAATTTGGGAACATACTTTCTTCATGTCTTCCACCGCCCCACAAGAGTTTGGACAGCCACTAATTTTCACAGTTGAATCTCTTAGATCATCATCTTCATCTAGTTTTAATTCTAAGAATTTTCGTTGTACCTCTTTTGCCAACCTATGGGAGTTGGTCAAAGCCAGATTACAAGAAGTGGTTCCAGAACAGCCAACAGCAGAGGCCATTGTTAACGAACCTGTTTTTGCAAGGCCAGATTCAAGTAATTTTGAATACAATGATTTCAAGTCATCATCATGAACATATCTAATAACAATATTTTGCGAAAATCCATTTCTAGCAAATCCTTCTGCAGAATAATCACGGATTATTTCAGCTACACTTCTCAATTGATTTGCAGTTATGTCTCCAGATTCAAGTCCTATGAATACCGAATTGAAGCCATCTTGAGACTGTTTTTCTACATTAGTTTTTTGCCATCTGGCAAATCCATCAGGAATTGAAGCAACATCATCACTGACAGAAATTGGTCTTCGAATTTCATTTGCAGTTTCATCTACATTGAGTTTTACGATAACAGATTGCGTTGCCTTTACAATTGCACGTTCTTTTAATACAAGATTTTGGAATTTTTCCCAGCCCATATCATTTACCAAATAACGCATTCTATTTCGTACAAGATTTTTTCGATCGCCTAATCTATCAAAAATTCTTATGACAGCCATAGATGTGTACAGTAAATCTTCAACAGGAGTAAAATCTTCTAATTGATGACCTATGAACGAACGGTTTCCTAATCCACCACCTAAGAAAATTTTGAATCCTTTTCTTTTCTCACCATCAATTTCTTGAATTTGAGGTAAAAGACCCACATCAACAATGCGTATCATTCCGTGTTTTTCACAGCATGTAAAATTAAATTTGAATTTACGTGGGAGGCCTTGACAAATTGGATTTCTTAGCATGAATTTTGCAATTGCCATTGCATAGGGAGTTGCATCAAATATCTCATCTTTACATACACCAGATAACGGACTACACATTACATTTCTAACCGTATTACCACATGCTTCACGAGAAGTCATTCCAACGTCAGAAAGAGACTGCATTATTTCAGAAACATCTTCAAGAACAACCCAATGTAATTGAATATTTTCACGAGTTGAAAAATGTGCACTGCCAATCGAGTACATCTCACTGAGTTGAGCAATTTTTTCTAATTGATATGGATAAACTTGTCCTGCAGGAACTTTGATTCTAACCATTGCATAATCATCAGTCATGCGGGTTCCATAAGCACCATTTTGTAAACGGAATCTACGGAACATGTCAGGGTCAACTTTGCCTTGTCGGAATAGCTTTACGGTTTCAGCAAAGTGTTCTGCTTCTTGTCTTCTGGACCAATCAATCTTGGGCTTTTTATCAGCCGGTTTTGATGGTCTTAGTTGTTGTGCCATCTATACAATTTTGATCGCAGAGTGGTTATAAGTTTTTGATATGGGCAAGTTATACAAATCAAGTAAACTATGCAGACATTTTTGCCGGTTGATGTTAGTATAACCTAATTTCATAAGCAAAAGCTATTAATGACTTTGAGAGTGCAAAAAATCATGCAAGAGTCAGTTAATGAACAAAGACCAGACAAGATTTTTGCAGATGCAAAAGAAGTCGAAATTACAAGAGCAATTGCAGAAGAATTTTACGGAGTTTTACAAGATAGAGCAGAAAGTGATGTTATTGTAATTGGAGCAGGACCAGCAGGTCTAACTGCATCACGAGAATTATCATTAATGGGTTACAAAGTACTAGTCATTGAACAAAATAACTATCTAGGCGGAGGTTACTGGTTAGGAGGTTATATGATGAATCCAGTTACAGTTCGTGCACCAGCACAGAAAATTTGGGACGAGTTAGGTGTTCCATACAAAAAAGTTGGGGAGGGATTGTATTTAACACCAGGACCACATGCAGTTTCAAAACTAATTGCAGGAGCATGTGATGCAGGAGTAAAATTCTTGAATTTAACAAAATTTGATGATTTGGTAATGAGACATGGAAGAGTTGCAGGAATTGTTGTAAATTGGATGCCAGTTTCAGCATTGCCTAGAAACATTACATGTGTAGATCCAGTAGCATTAGAAGCAAAGATGATCATAGATGCATCAGGTCACGACTCTGTGGCAGTAAAGAGATTAGTTGATAGACAACTTGTCGAATGGAAAGGAATGAATCCAATGTGGGTAGAAGATGGAGAAGAACACGTAGTGCATAAAACTGGAGAAGTTTTCCCAGGATTAGTTGCAGCAGGAATGTCAGTTACAGAGACACACGGATTGGCAAGAATGGGCCCAACATTTGGCTCAATGTTATACTCAGGTAAAAGAGCAGCAGAAGTTACTGATCAAAAGCTTAAAGAATTTGAAAGTAAAATTCCAAAATAATCTATTTGAAATTTAAAAAGATAATATTATACAAAGAACCTGCAGTTTCAGAAATCAATATTATACAATTAAGAGACTTTCTAGAAGAAAAATTTCCACTCAGGGTACAGATAGCAGAGAATGTTTTCAGCCAATTCAATGAAGAACAAGTTAGAAGCGTATCATCTATTAGAATTAAAGACATTAAGAATTCATTTACTAGGTACGATTACAACGAAAGCGAGTTTGAGTTTGAGAAGAAAGTGTCAAATGACTCTTCATTGATGGAATCAACAATCAAAGTAGAAAATGCAGATGAAATTTCTCAAGTATTCATGTATGACGGATTTGAATTGCAAAAAATTCTTCGATATCTAAACAAAGATGAACAAACGCTGCATATAATCATGACAAATCGTCTCACATGCACATTTGATGATAATGATGGTAGATACCATGCAAGAGCAGTGATTTGTGCAAATCCAGCAATAATTTCTACAACAGGGATAATCGAGGCACCTGCAAAGCCAAGAGAATATTATTTCGAAGCAATGGCACTAAAAGCACAAGGATTGGGAATAGAATCTGCTAAAGAAAAGTACAAAGACAAATTTTTAGATTATAATGATAAAAGACTGACTAGAATTGTTGAAGGGTATCTTTTACAAGTCATTTTTTACAATATAACAGGAGAATCGTTTTGTGAAGATATTCAATGCAAACTGAATAATGCTCATTGGCAGAAGGATCTTTTATTCTCACAAATTGAAATAAACAGTCTATGTAAAAAACACAGTGAGATCTTAAAGAATCTAAATTGATTTAAATTGTAATTGTAATTTGAAAAATTATGATGTCAAGTGATGATAGCTCATTAGTTATGGAAAGTAAAGGGTCAGGCGATGATCCAAAAACACCTGATTTTCCAAAAAAATCAAAGACATCATATGATGTTATAATAATTGGGGCAGGGCCAGCTGGATACACTGCAGGAATTTATTGTTCAAGAGCAAGACATGACACACTAATAATTTCAGGATTACTTCCAGGAGGACAATTAATGAACACTACTGATGTAGAGAATTATCCAGGGTTTGACGAAGGGATAATGGGCCCAGACTTGATGTTAACAATGAGAAAACAAGCAGAGAGAATGAATACAACAATAATTGACGATGTCGTTGTAAATGTAGATTTTAGAAATAAACCATTCAAAGTTTTAACAGGTTCAGAAGAATATGAGGCAAAAGCTGTGATAGTTTGTACAGGAGCAACACCAAGAAAGATTGGAATTGAAGGTGAGCAGACATTCAGTGGAAAAGGAGTTTCATATTGTGCAACATGTGATGGGGCATTCTTTAGAAATCAAGATATCGCAGTAGTTGGAGGCGGAGATTCTTGTATGGAGGAGGCCACATTTTTAACAAAATTTGCATCAAAAGTTCACATCATACATAGACGTGATACTTTCAGAGCAAGTAAGATTATGCAGGAACGTGCATTAAACAATGAAAACATACAAGTTCATTGGAACAGTGAAATTGAAGATATCAAAGGTGATCAAAAAGTACAGCAAATAGTTCTTAAAGATACCAAAACGGGCGAAAACAAAACACTCGACATGGGCGGAGTCTTTGTAGCAATAGGACATGAACCAAATACAGAATTATTTAAAAATCAATTAGAGATGGATGAAAACGGATACATCATTCAAAAAGAAAATACAGAAACAAGTGTAAAAGGAGTATTTACCGCAGGAGATGTTCATGACCACAGATACAGACAAGCAGTTACCGCAGCAGGATTTGGCTGTATGTCAGCAATAGATGTTGACAAATATTTGTCAGAGCAAAATTAAGATTATTTTATTTTCTTTATGGTAAATTCCAAGTCAGTTCCATTCTTTTTTAACTCTACAAGTTCATGACCACGAGTTCTACATAGATCAGAAATATCATCTTCAGCGGCAGGATCATCTGCTAAAACAAGGAGTGTTTGACCTACCTGCATTTTGGAAAGCTCCACGACAGTTTGCATTGCAGGAGAGGGACAGTATAGTCCACGTACATCAAGAGTTTTTTCTGGTTCAGACATTTTGTTACCTAACCAAAAATTACAAACTCTATATTAAAATCTAGTTCTTTTTAGCTCTGCCTACAATTTCAAAATATCATTTTGGTTATTGTAGGAATGTCTCTAGTTCGAAATGCATACGGATCATATCCTTCAAAATTAATCTTATATGAAATTCTTCTGAGTCCAAAAATTGCTAGTTTGAATGCAATATCCCAAATGAAGGATTTTCGTGTAAACATGTATAATTTGTACATTTGATTAAAGACTCGAAGGTATTTAGGATAAAATTCCTTTACGTACTGATCAATGTATTCTTTAGAATTTTCAATTTTGTATTGAATGTGCTCTAAGACTTCACGTCGTTTAACATACTCCATTTTCTCAATGGAAATTTTACCTTTTTTCATTGCATATAGGATATCATCAAGGTTATTTTCAGAATCAATCAAATTTGTACATCTTCCTATGGTAGATGCAATGTGGGAGTCACTTCCAGCAATCGTGAACAGATTGTGTTCTTTTGCAAAAATTTCAGCCTTCTTATTTGAATAGATATCAATATTTGAGCTGTTAAAGACTTCAAAAAGATCACATTTTAGAGAATCATCACGTAGAGCATCAATAAGACTGAATGGATGAGGTGCGATGGTTACAGCATCTTGGGATTTTGCTGCATCAATAATTTCATCAATTGTTTGGTTTGGTTTGATTTCTTCTTGTAGCCCATACACCAAAACATGTGCTTCTTTGTCTGTAGTAATTTCTTCAGCAGGAAAGATTTCCAGATTTGAGAATTTTTCATGGTTGTTTTTATAATCAGTCATTTGACTGAACCCATCTAGCGTGTTATGATTTGTGACAAATAATACGTCGAGTTTAGAATCTAGGGATTTTTGCAACTGTTCACTAATAGTTACATTACAATCACAGGGAGGTTCTAATTCACCCACATGTCCATTTGAGTAAATGTTGTGACAGTGGAGTTCAGTGCGAAGCATTTGTATCAATTTTATGAGATTTTATTTATAATTTATCTGAATAGGTCTTCATCTTCAGCACGTATGATGTCATGTATTTTTCCAGTATTTTCTTTGAATTCAAAATTTTTGATAATTGCTGCAGGGCATTTTTTTGTTTTTCCCATAACAAGTTCTGCTGCAGAACATAATTCATCAGATACAGCAGTTGCGGTGACTCGTAAAATCTTTCCAAAAGTATCAGGAGTTCCTTCATAATGCAAGATGGCATCCATGCCAGAGATACCTATAGCATGATCAGTTTGACCCATTCGGAATGGACGACCAAAAGTATCAGAGATTAATACTGCGATTTTTTTCCCAGTTTGTTGCATGATTTGTTTTCTTATTTTTTGAGCAGATTCATCAGAATCCTTTGGAAGTAATGTAGCATATCCATTCTCCACATTACTTTCATCAATTCCGGCATTTGCACAGATAAACCCATGTTTAGTTTGTACAATGATTACACCATGTTCCATTCGAACAATTCTTTCAGATTCAGACAATATTACTTCAACTAGTTTAGGATCTTTATCATATGCAGAAGCAATACCAATAGATAATTCAGAAGGAATAACTGATTCCAAATTTATAACACGTCCTTCGTGTTTTGAAACAACTTTTTGAGAAATTACCAGTACATCACCATTTTCTAAGCTTGTTTTAGATGAAGATAATAATTGATCAGTAAGATCATCTTTAGGCTGAATGTCATTTTTTAAGTGAATTGGAATTATTTGCAGACTCATCAGTAGTCAGTAAATTTTCTTATAATTGAATTTTCTCTAAGATGAGATAGGAACTGGAAGTTCAATTGAATAGTGTTTATTGATTATAGGTATGATTTTTCTAAGATCCTTTTCATCTAGGGTTGTGGTTGCAAGTTCTTTAACCACATCTTGAGCACGATAAGCTATACCAAGATTAGATATATCAAATAATTTTATGTCATTTGCACCGTCAACGATAACAACAATTTCTTCTTTAGGAATGTTCCATTCTTCGATTTTAACTCTAGCAGACTTTGCCTTATCTGAGTCAACATTGATTTTTACAC
>LUMF01000090.1_pt1 | contig 16095 bp, 23 predicted proteins | sample 729701 | NCBI WGS metagenome assembly LUMF01 (sample SAMN03860270, study PRJNA289734) | marine metagenome | biome: seawater column; feature: ocean; material: water; isolation source: Red Sea water column Station 34 - depth 100m | place: Saudi Arabia: Red Sea | collected 2011-10-15 | depth 100 m | reverse complement strand
ATTATAATACAGTTCCTTATCAATACATACTTCCTTTCCATGAGATTTATCAGTTTGCTGCTGACATGGGTGGTGCAGGATTTGTATTCACTGGTGAGAATGATGCAGAGATTATGCATAACTCTTGCACTATTAATCTCAATGTCCTTGAAGAGCAACGTAAGTTAACTGAAACTTTTGATGGAGTAGTGGATAAGAGTCATGTATGTAATAGACCTAAGTTAGATTACCAGACAAAAATATTTTATTCTGGATCAGCATGTATGTATCCAGAGTATAACCAACTTGACCCCGACGACCCTAATTGCCGTGAAGATTCCGCATACCCTGCTGCACCAGATTCCGAATATGGATGGGAAAAGTTATTCAGTGAGAGATTATACCTGGCTTACAATCGTAATCATGGTATTCCTATTTGCATTGCCCGTTATCACAATATCTTTGGACCAGAAGGAACCTGGTATGGTGGGAGAGAGAAAGCTCCAGCAGCAATATGCAGAAAGGTTGCGTATGCGAGAGATACCGATACGATTGAGGTATGGGGCGACGGACTCCAAACCCGTTCCTTCCTCTTTATCGACGAGTGCATTGAAGCTACTTACCGATTAATGCAATCAGATTTCATAGGACCAGTTAATATTGGTTCAGAAGAGATGGTTACGATTAATCAGTTAGTAGATACTGCTGCTAAGGTTGCTGGTAAAACTATTGATAAGGAACATATTGAAGGACCTTTGGGTGTTCGTGGACGTAATTCTAATAATGATTTGATTCGTAAGGAATTGGGTTGGGATTATTCTATGACTCTTGAGGAAGGTATTCGTAAAACATATAAATGGATTATGGGTGAGATTGCTAAGGATTTCAGTGAAACAGATTCACAAGTAGAACTCTATGACGACGCATGTAGTACACAAGTTGTAGTATGATTGGATTTAATTATCTTGGCAAAATGGGACAACTGGGAAACCAGATGTTCCAGTATGCATCTTTGAAAGGTATTGCTCGTAACAACGGACATAACTTTTGTATTCCAAATCATAATGAAATATTTGATGATGGTATAGGAAATAAATTACACATTGAATTGTTTAAACCTTTTGTTCTTAAGAACTTTAGTGAGTTAAATTGTCAAGTTATTGATGCGGATAGACCAGTAGTTCAGGAACATCAATTTCATTTTAACGAACAATTTTTTAACAATTGTCCTGATTGGGTATCACTAGCAGGGTTCTTTCAGACAGAGAAATACTTTAAGCATATTGAGAAGGAGATAAGAGAAGACTTTACTTTCAAGGATGAGATATTAATTCCTTGTCAGGAGATGATGTCTGACTTTGATGAAGCACCATTGTCTCTTCATATTAGGAGAGGAGATTTTCTTATCAACTCTGCTAATCATCATAACCTTGGTCTTGATTATTATGAGAAAGCATTGGCAGAGTTTCCTTTAGAGGGAAGTAGTATTCCTGTTATTGTATTTTCTGATGATCCTGAGTGGTGTAATGAGCAAGAATTGTTTGCTGATGATAGGTTCTTAATCTCTGAAGGGAACAGTGCATATATTGATATGTGTTTGATGTCTTTGTGTGAAGGACATATAATTGCTAATAGTTCCTTTAGTTGGTGGGGTGCATGGTTGGCTGATTCTAAGATGGTAGTTGCACCTTCTATTTGGTTTGGTCCTAATAATGCACACTTAGATATTAAAGATCTTTATCTCGACCATTGGATAAAAATATGAAGGTTGCTATTTCATTTATTGGTACTAATAAGTATCTTGATTATCTCCCTCAGTATTATGAGAATATAGAAAAGTATTTTCTTCCTAACAGTGAGAAAACTATTTTAGCATTTACGGATGGAGAACTAACTGATGTACCTGATAATGTTAAGGTGTATCATCAAGAGCATTTACCTTGGCCGTATATAACTCTTAAAAGATTTGAGATTATTAATAAGGCACGTAAAGAAATTGAAAAGAATGATTGGTTTGTTTTTATTGATGCAGATGCTTTACCTGTTGCTACTATAACTGAGGAAGAATTTCTTTATCGTTGTTGTGGTGCAGATACTAATCAAGTTCCTTTGTTTGGGGTGCATCATCCTTGTCATTTTTTAAAGATGCCACCTCATAATCAACCTCCTGGTGCATATGATCAGAATTCAGAGTCTGAAGCATATGTTGATCTATCAGAGGGAATGCCAGATTATTATTATCAAGGATGCTTCTGGGGTGGTAGGGTTCCTGCAGCTTTAGCTATGATAGATGAGTTAGAGGGAAGGGTTAATAGAGATTTAGAAAAAGATGTGATAGCATTATGGCATGATGAAAGTCATATCAACAGATACTTTTTAGATAGAGAGTTTGATGTTCATACATTTGGTCCAGAGTATGCATATCCAGAAGTCTTTGATGAGTATTGCAATTTTGAACCAAAGATAGTACACTTAGCAAAGGATAACTCTAAGTATCAACAATGAAAGAAGAACTCTTAGAACTGTTAAAGAAACATGCTTACAAGAAGGGTGAGTTTAAACTTTCTTCTGGCAAAACTAGTGAGCATTATGTGAATTGTAAACCAGTTACATTGACTGGTAGAGGACTTACACTTTCTAGTTTATTGTTATTAAAGGAAGTAGAAACGGATTATGTGGGTGGACTTACTCTAGGTGCAGATCCTTTAGTGAGTGGAGTTTCTTTGGTGTCAGATTTTAAAATTAAAGAAAATCAAAAAGTTCTTATAGTCGAAGATGTAATAACTACAGGAGGATCAGCAATTAAGGCAGCAACTAGATTGCGTGATGCTGGTTATGTGGTAGAACGTGTTGTTGCTATAGTAGATCGTCAAGAAGATAAAGAAGCAGATGAATTTATGGAGTCTGCTGATTTAGAATTGCGTAGTTTATTTACTTTAGGTGATGTGATAAATGCCAAGAATGAATGATCAGACTAAGTTAGTATTTGCACTAGAACATATAGCTCATTTACATGATCTTATTGAAGGGAATAAATGGGAAAAATATTTGAAGAGTAATTTAGTTGCTCTAGAATATGAATTGGAACGTCAATTATCTCATCATCAATATGTGAGAGATGGAAAAACTTGAGACAGGACTGTCTGGGTGTAAGTTAGAACTAATTGATTCTAATATTCTTCGTAAACATTCATCATCCGAACCTTATAATAAAAGATTAGATCTTCAGATTAGAAAGCAGCAATTGTTTTCTAATCGGGTTTGTAGGAATATTGAAACTCCTAAAATTTTAAATGTTGATCGTCAACATCTTTATTATTTTGACATGGAATATGTCTCTGGGAATTCTTTTGCTGAATATTTTTCTGTCTCTAGTTTAAAAGATATAGAATTTGTTTTGGATTCTTTGTATGGATATTTTGATGATCTTATTTCTAATGCAAGATTTTATAAACCAGAAGTATCAAAGAAAATATTATTAGATAAAATAGAATCATTATCTCCTACTACTTATTATATGTCGGAGATCTTTTTTATTAGACAAGTTATTGAACAAGTAGAGATGCATATACCTCAAACATTCTGTCATGGGGATCTCACTTTTACTAATATTATTTTCCATCAGAATAGATTATACTTCATTGATTTTCTTGATTGTTTTATTGATTCTTTCTTATCAGACTTGGTTAAATTGAAGCAAGATCTTTGGCATCATTGGAGTCTAGAGGTACAGGATGTAAAGAGTCTTCGCATCAGACAGATCTATTCTTTTTTGTGGAGCAAAATAGAAGAACGATATGATAAGTATGTTAATAGTTGTGAGTTTGCTGTATTGGATTGTATGAATACACTTAGACTAGAACCTTACTTGACTAACGATTATCAACGATCTATAATGAAACGGATGCTGGATAATAGTAGTTTACATGCGAATTTTAATTGTCCCGATGGCGGGACGGTCAAGTAGATATCCCAATCTAAGACCAAAGTGGATGCTTTCACACCCTATGAGCAATACTTTTATGGGTATTGCTGCTATTTTAGGGTTGAATTTAGAGTTTTTTGATAAGATTTATTGGGTTACTCTTCAAGAGTATCAAGATAAGTATCAATTTGAACAAGGATACCTTGAAGAATTGGATGAAGTTGGTCTGAAAGAGAAGTCAGAGATTGTATTATTAGATGAAGAGACCTCATCACAGTCAGAGACAGTATATGAGGTCATTAAGAAGAAGAATATTGAAGGGTTTATTTTTATTAAGGACTCTGATGGATATTATGAGTGTGAATTAAAGGATGGGTCAAATCAGGTTGCATATTTTGACCTGAATGATATGGATAATATTAATGCACGGTCAAAGAGTTATGTTGTGTTAGATCATAATGGAGTGGTCACTAATATTGTAGAGAAGAAAGTTATTAGTTCTACATTTTCATCAGGTGGTTATGGATTTGAAGATCCACAAGAGTTTATAATGGTTTATGAGAAGTTAGGAGAGCAAGATGGTGAGTGTTATGTAAGTAATATTATCTTTGAGATGATGTTATCTGGGTCTCATTTTAATGGACTGAAGACTTCTAACTTTAAGGACTGGGGAACCTTGGAGGCATGGAATAAGTACAAGAGACAGTATAAATGTTTGTTTGTGGATATTGATGGGACATTAGTTACAAATTCTTCTCATCATTTCCCACCTTATATTGGTTCTGGTAAAGCATTGCAAGAAAACATTGACGCTCTTAATCAATTATACTATGATGGTAAGGTAAGAATTATTCTTACTACTAGCAGACCAGAGAGGTATAGGGATGTGACCTTGGAGGAGTTGAAGGAAAAGGGTATTGAATATGACCAAGTGATTATGGGACTTCCTCATTCTAGGAGGGTTCTTATTAATGACTTTGCAAAGAGTAATCCTTATCCCTCTGCTGCTGCTATAAATATGCCAAGGAATAAAAATGATTTGAGGGAACTTTTGGGATGAAGATTTTAATCACAGGTGCCGCAGGGCAGATAGGATCTGGGTTAGCTAAAAGGCTTGTAGATAAGCACGAACTAACCCTGGTAGACAATCTTAGGAATGGATATGCAGAACATCTAAAGGATGATAGTGATGAATTCATTGCACCTTTTATTGATATTGATGTAGGAACAGCAGATCTTTTTACTCATTGTGGATCTAAGTATGATAGTTATGATGCTATCATTCATCTTGCTGCGATTTCATCTCTTCCTGATTGTGAAGTTAATCCATTAGAGTGTCTTCATTGTAATGTGATGGCTACTTCAAATGTATTAGATTTTGCAAGGAAGATGAATGTACCTCATGTTATCTTTGCAAGTACAAGTGCCATCTATGAGAACAATGATGTAGATGTATTCACAGAAGATTTAGAAGTAAGTCCAAGATTATATTACTCATTGTCTAAGAAGATGTGTGAGGAGTTAATTCATTCATACAGAGAACACTATGGTAGTAAGGTAACTATCCTTAGATTCTTTAATGTCTTTGGACCTGATGGTGATCAGACAAGACCTAATCCACCACTACTTAACTTTGTTTATAGAGAGTTGAGTAAAGGTAAAGCACCTGTATTGAGTGGTGATGGTGAGCAAGTAAGAGATTTTATTTGTATTGATGATGTGGTTTCTATGCTTGATCTATGTCTTGAGAAGAAACCTAATGATGTCTTTAATGTATGTACAGGAAAAGCAGTAAGTGTAAATCAGATGTCTCAGTGGGTTGCAGAAGCAATGGGACTTGAGCATCTTGGTTTAGATCATAAACCTGCTGGAGAACTTTGGGATAGTTATCCTGAATTATTCCAAGGTGAGTATGGTTTGGATAAGTCTATTGTTGGGAAGGAAACGACAAGATATTCTAAGGGATCTTACCAGAAGGCTAAAGACCTTTTGGGTTGGGAACCTAATACCGATATTGAATCAGAAGTTAAAAGAGTTACATTACAGATCAAATGACAACACAACACAAAGAGACTAAGTATTATGTATTTTGGACAGTAGCGATGGTGGCTTTTATAGTTCCACAAGTTTTTACTGCTTATGCATATATGAGTATTAAAGATCTTCTTTCTAAACCTGTACCGATACAAATGATAAGATGATTTTACCTGGAACTACTGTTGTTGTAACTGATGAGACTTCCATATACAGAGGGTATGTTGGATGTGTTCAGAGGATTAGTGGTGATCAGGTTGCTGTTCTTATGGATTCTCATACACCTTGGGATAAAATGATTACATTTAGAATGTCTGATTTGGAAGAACAAACTACTGGATTTCAGTATTATCCAGAAAAACCTCAAAAGAAAAGAAAATGAGAATAGCATTATTATTATCGGGACAACCTCGATTTATTGAAGAAGGGTCTCAATATATTCTTCCTAATGTATGTGAAGGATACAATGTAGATACCTTCTGTCATTTTTGGATGGATGATGGTCTTATTACTAAACCATATAAGTTTGGTGGTGCTGGTGGATGGGTTAATCAAAGGATTGATTCTAAGGCAGTAGATAAAGCATTTGAAATTTATAAACCAACAACATCTATTGTAGAACCAAGTAAATCTTTTACAGATTCTAAGGTTCCATTTGAGGTTCCAAAGAATAAGTATTGGGGTGGTGGTGAACCAGATAACCAAGAAGGTTTTAGGGATAGGACTATTAACAATTGTCTTTCATATTTTTATAGTCTGAATGAGGTTAATAAACTTAAGAAGGAATATGAATATGCTAATGACTTTAAGTATGATTGGGTGGTAAGATGTAGGACAGATACTTTTATACATCAGAAGATTCCTTTTGGAGATCTTAATCCAGAATTGGTTCATTATTCTGATAATATGCGTCAACCTGATGGTATGATTAATGATTGGTTTGATTTTGGTGGAACTAAACAGATGGATGCATTTATGAGTGTGTTCCCTGTATGGCAATTGATACTTGAAAAATGTATGAATGAAACAGAGGGTGCATGGTGTCATGAACTGATGCACCGTAAGATGCTTGATTCATTTGGTATTGGTATTCAACCATGTAACATCCATATTACTCTTCCTCGATTCTAATGAAAACTATTTTTTGTGATATTGATGGTACATTATGTGTTCATCATGAAGATATTGTAAGGCAGCACTCAGAGGAGTTGCAACTTCTTCCAGAGACTATAGAAGTCTTAAAGGAGTGGGAGAAGAATGGTCATCGTGTCATTCTTGTTACGGGAAGAAAGGAGTCTCATCGTGAGCAATTAGAACAGCAGTTAAGAAATGCTGGAATTTTTTGGGATGGTTTGGTTATGGGATTATCAAATGGTCCTAGAGTTATGATTAATGATGTAAAGGAAGGTGGTGAAGATAGAGCTTTAGGATATAATGTAACAAGGAACATGGGTATTAGGGAGTTGAAGAACTTATGAGACAATTTAATTTCAAACCTTGGGGTTCTTTTATCAATATCCTTGATGAAAAGTATACAAAGGTTAAACAGATTGTTATTAAACCTGGAGAGTCTCCAAGTTATCAGTATCATCATAGGAGAAGTGAGATATGGGTAATTGTACAGGGAACTGCAGAGGTTAGACTTAATGATGTAACGATGATTCATGGTGTAGGAGATATTATTAAGATTCCTACAGAGGCTAAACATCAACCCAAGAATGTAGGTGAGGATGATTTAATCTTTATTGAGATTCAATTGGGTGAGTATTTTGGTGAAGATGACATTGTGAGGTTGGAAGATAAGTATGGCAGGATATAAAGTAGGAGGTAAAGAGTTTGAAGATTGGACACTTGCTCAGGATCAAGCTATGCAATTATTGGAGGATGGTGTAGAGTATGTTAATGTATTACAATGGGATGAAGAACGTAAAACGTGGGGACTTCTTCAAGAGTTAAATTTGGAGAGGGGTATAATGCCACCAGCATCTGGTTGGAATACTCATTGTCTTGCACCTTATTATGTTAAACTGAGAGGATTATGACCTATAAAGTATTAATTACTGCTAGTGGATTGGGTTCTAGACTTGGTAATCTTACTAAGTTTACTAATAAGGGATTGGTTAGGATTGGTAAGAAACCTGCTCTCAGTTATATAATTGAGTCTTATCCTGATGATATAGAGTTTGTTGTAACTCTTGGTCATCATGGTAATCAGGTAGAGCAGTTCTTGAATCTTGCTTATCCTGATAAGAAAATTACTTATGTGGAGGTTGAAAATTATGATGGACCAGGTAGTAGTCTTCTTTACTCTATGTCTTTATGCAAGGATGATTTGCAATGTCCTTTTATATTCCATGCCTGTGATACAGTAGTAGAGAAAGAAGAATTTAATTTTGATACCAATTGGGTTGCTGGACATAAGAATGGTAGTAGTTTCCAATATAGAACTCTTAATGTAAGGAATAATTCCCTGTTAAAAATTAATGAGAAGGGTGAAGAGTTCTTTGATTATGTTTACATAGGTCTTTGTGGTATTAAAGACTATGAATTATTTTGGAAATATACTGATGAAATATTAGAAGAGACTAATGTTAGTAGTTTATCGGATGTCCATGCTATCTCTAGGATGATGGACCATTCTGATTTCTCTGTGGTAGATTATAAGACCTGGTATGATATTGGTAATGTAGATTCATTGAAGAAGAGTAGAGAAGCAATTCCTGACAGATTCCATCTTTTAGATAAGGAAGATGAGAGTATCTTTATTTTTGATGAGGAGTTTGTTATTAAATTCTTTTATGATAGTCAGATATGTTTTAATCGTATAGACAGATTATTATCTTTAAAAGGTCTTACTCCCAGATACTTAGCATCTACAGATAATTTCTATAAGTATGAATATGTTAATGGGGATACTTATTCTAGGGTAGTTGATGTAGAGAATTTTAAAAGATTTTTAAAGTGGGCTAAGGAGAAACTCTGGATAAGAAGAGATTTGGATGGTTATGATATTTCAGAACGATGTGAGGATTTCTATTTCAATAAGACTTATAAGAGAGTAGTCAAGTATCTCACAGATAATGGTATGGGAACTGATGGTCCTTGTTTTATTAATGGTACAAGGGTTCCATCAATATTTGATTTGATTGGTCAGATTGATAAACAGTATTTGTCTTCCTCTAATGCATATCAGTTTCATGGCGATTGTGTTCTAGAGAATATAATTTACTGGGGTCAAGGTCCAGGGCAAGGTGAGTTCTGTTTAATTGATTGGAGACAAGACTTTGGGGGTGACAAATATAATGGTGACATATATTATGACCTTGCTAAGTTAAAGCACAATCTTACTGTTAATCATGATATACTAGACAAGGAGTTGTATACTATTGATATTGATTGTTCTGATATTAATGTTGATATTTTGAGGAGCAATGAGAAGTGTGAATGTATTAAAGTCTTAGAAGATTTTGTCGATGAGATGGGTCTGGATAACAAGAAGGTAGACCTTATTAAGTCTTTGATATGGCTTAATATGGCACCACTTCATCCTCAACCGATTGGTGATTTCCTTTTCTATTTTGGTAAGTATAATCTTTATTTGAATCTATGAATCCCAGATTGTTTATAGGACCAATGAGTAAAGAGATAGTTGATGCAGTCATTGACTATCCTGAATCTCTTGGATTGATACCCTCTCGTCGTCAGGTGGACCATGAGAGTGGGTATGTTAATGGTTGGGTGACAGAAACCTTTTGTGAGTATGTAAGAAGTAAAACTGATAATGTCCTTTTAGTAAGAGACCATTGTGGACCTAATCAGGGATATCATATTGACAATGGAATAGAATCTTTCTTAATTGATTGTCAGCACTTTGATGTGATTCATATTGATCCTTTCAAAAGGTTTAGGGCTATTAAAGATGCAGTTAGTGAGACCTTAAAGTTTATTAGGATGGGTCTTCAAGTTAATCCTAATATCAAGTTTGAGATTGGAACAGAAGAAGCAATCAAACCATTACCACCAGAGAAACTTTCTTCTTTTCTTCGGAGGATATACAGTTCTACTACAGATGAGGAAAGGGATTCTATTATCTATTGTGTTATTCAATCTGGAACAGCACTGAGAGAGAATATGAATATAGGTTCTTATAAGAAGGATTGGTTGGAGAAATCAATAGAGATTGTAGAGGAGTATGGGTTAATTAATAAGGAACATAATGGTGATTACTTAGCAACCGATCTTATTAAGCAGAAGTTTGATGTTGGATTACAGACGATTAATATAGCACCTGAGTTTGGGCAATTACAGACAAAGATATATTGGGAGCATATGAATGCTAAACAGAGAACTAATTTCTATAAAATCTGCTTGGACTCAGGCAGATGGAAGAAGTGGGTTGACGAAGACTTTGACCCAGAAGTCGATGTAGAAGCCTTGGTAAATATATGTGGGCATTATGTTTTTTCCCATCCTAAGTTTAATAAACCAGAAGGATTAGAGGAAGAAATAAAAACAACAATACACAAAAGGATTGAGGAGATTTTGTCATGAAGAAGAAGTTTGCTGTTTGTTTTTCTGGTTATCCTAGATTTGTTAAAACAACCTTTGATAATATAAAGACTAACTTTCTAGATGGGTTAGGTAGTTATGACATCTATGCCAATCTCCAATGGGATAGTGAGAATTGGAAAGGCAGTCAGGTTCATCATGAGAATAAGATTACTTTTGAGAACAATGAACTAGAAGATTTTAAGGAATTATATACTCCTTGTAATATGGTAAAGTGCCAGGTCAATGAACCTTTTGTTTATGATGTTTCTTGGTATGATAAACTTTCTGCTGAACCTGATATGTCAGTGACACCAGAGAAAGCAAAGGATATAATGTATAGGTTTAAGTCTCAGTATCAGGGTATTGCTGACTGCGTTAAATTGGTAGAGAATCCTGATGATTATGAATACTTTGTTCGCATGAGAACAGACCTTATATTTGAGTCTGAGATTGAGATGAAGGATTTAGAGACCGAAGGTATCATGGATCAGAACGGACACGTTGCAGGGGCAGATAGGCACTGGTCAGACTGGTTCTTTATTGTTCCTCGGAAGCACTTAGCCTTCTATGATGACCTTGCTAAGGTAGAAGATCATTTTGGGAATGGTATTATTCATATGCATAAGATTATAGAGAATGTAGGACGACCTTATGGTATTAATCATTATGAGTTTGATGTAGGAACTCCTAGTACTTCTAATCTGTTTGGAGATCTTCTACAGACAGGTCAATGAGTAAGGTAGTATTTGCTAAAGCACCTCTACGTATGGCATTAGCAGGTGGAGGAACTGACCTTGAACCATATTGGAAAGAGTATGGTGGAGTTGTTCTGAATGCCACTATAGATTATTAATACCTATCAATACCTTACTAATAAACTAGAGAGAGAACCTGTTAAGATTACTACGTATGTTGAAGCACCACCTGGTAGTGGATTAGGAAGTTCTAGTGCTCTTGTGGTGGCATTGATAGCAGCTATTGGAGAATATTATAAGTTGCCTTTAGGTGAATATGATATTGCAGAGGATGCTATTGAGATAGAAAGAAAGATATGTGATTTGCCTGGAGGAAAGCAGGACCAGTTTGCTGCTGCATTTGGTGGGTTTAATTTTACTGAGTTTTTAACTGATGGAAGAACCATTGTTAATCCTTTAAGGTTGAACTACAAGACTCAGAATATGATGGAGTTAAGCACTGTTCTTTATTATGTTGGTAAACCTCGTGAAGATTCAAGAGTGATTGAGAATACTGCAAAGGGTCTTGTTGATAGTGAAGTAGTTCTTAATGCTACACATAAAATTAAAGAAGCATGTATAAGTTATAAGAATGCTTTATTGACAGGAGATTTCAAGAGAATTTCAGAGTTGATGGAAACATATTGGAGAAGTAAGTTAGAAACTAATCCTCATGTTGCTTCACCAGAAATCTTAGATGCATATGATTATGCCTTGCAGAATGGTGCTACAGGTGCTAAAATATCTGGAGCAGGTGGTGGAGGACATATGGTTCTCTTCACTGAATTTGAACGGAGGCATGAACTCATTACTGCATTAAAGGAAAAGGAGGGAAGAGTAGTTCCTTTCAAATTTGTTAAACATGGAGTGGATGTATGGAGACAATAGAAATACATCCGAAAGGATGGGGACATGAAAAATGGATTGTTAATGAAGAAAAGTATTGTGGTAAACTTCTTTTCTTTGAAGCAGGGAAGAGGTGTTCATGGCATTATCATAAGATAAAGGATGAGACTTTCTATGTTCAAAGTGGAGAACTGATGGTGATATATGGTAATGATGAGGATATTGAGAAAGGTAAGATTATTATAATGAGACCTGGAGATAAACTCCATGTTCCTCCTGGTATGAAACATCAGATGCAAGCAAGAGTTGATACAGAACTCTTTGAATTCTCTACCCAACACTTTGAAGATGATAGTTACAGAATTGAACGAGGGGACTAAACTATATCTTTTAGTTGGTGGTAAAGGAACTCGTTTATCTTCAGTCACTAATGGAACTCCTAAGCCATTGGTTGATATTAATAACAATCCTTTTTTAAAATATGTTATTAATAATCTATCTGGGTTTGATATTACATTAGTATGTTCAAATCTTAATTATGATTACTTTAAAAATTTTGATTTAGATATTCTCAATGAAGGAGAACTATCTGGAACAGGAGGGTTTTTAATGAAAACAAATCTTCCTGAATCTTTTTATGTGATGAATGGGGATACATTTTTTTCTGGTGATTTAAATTTGGATTGTGATACTTCTACTATCTTTGTAGCAGAAGAGACTGTGACACCTGATGTTGGTTATATAAAAGGAAAGGATGGTAAGGTAGAAGAGTTTGTAGAAAAGAATCCTGATGCTGAAGGAAAGCAGTTGGTAAGTATAGGAATGTATAAGTTTTATAAGAATGATTTGACTATTCCTATGCGATTGCCTCTCAGTATAGAATATGATATACTACCTAATATGAATCTCTCTTATAAAATTTTAGATACAACTAAGTTTGATATTGGTACACCTGAGAGGTTGGAGAAATTTAAAAAATGGTTCGTTTAATTACTGGTGCTGGTGGGATGATGGGGTCTCACTTATATGAGGCTCTTAAAGAAAAGGATGTTATACCCACTTATTATAAATCTACTCTTGACCCTAGAGATAATATCACTCAAGATATGGAGGTGATGGATGTTTTAGATAAGGAAAATGTCAAGAGTATATTGAGTTTTTATAAACCAGATGTGATATATCATTTGGCAGCACAGAGTAGACCAGATGTATCATTTGAGGATCCAGGACTTACTATTACTACTAATGTAATAGGGACAATTAATTTGTTGGAAGCCTGTGTAGAATTGTCATTAAAACCTCTCTTTATTAATGCATCATCTTCTGCTGTGTATGGTGAGACGATGAATGAATTTGATAGGAGAAATGATGATTGGTTGATACCACCTAATGAGACAGATCGTTGTCGTCCTTTGTCTCCTTATGGAACATCTAAATTAGCACAGGAACATATAGTTAAAAATTTCCATGAGATGTATCCTATTGATTATGTGAATGTAAGAATCTTTAATTGTACTGGACCAAGAAAGGTAAATGATTTTGTATCTGACATTTGTAGAAGAGTAGTGAATGAAGAGTTCCCTTTAAGAGTTGGTAATCTTAATACACTAAGATCGATTGTAGATGTTAGAGATTTGATAAGGGGATTGATATTATGTGAGGATAAGAAAAATACAACTATTAATTTAGGATCTGATAAGTTTTATAGTATGAAAGAAGTTTTTAAAATGATAGCAGGTGATAGTCCTTATGAAGTTGATAGTAGTTTATTCAGACCTACTGATGAACCTATCATTTTAGGCAACATAAATAAGGCAAAGAGACTCTTAGGTTGGGAACCAGAAATCTCTTTAGAACAAACAATTTCTGACACTCTTGATTATTGGAGAAATCTATGAAGGTTGTTATTTGGGGTTACCCTACTAATGCTCACACGCATTTTTATACGCACGAGGCATTATATAAAGCGTTTAAGCATCTAGAATATGATACTTATTGGTTTCATGATGATGGTTACCCAGAAGATTTTGATTGGGATGACTGTGTATTTTGGACAGAAGGTTGGGCAGATAAAAATATACCATTAAATAAAAACAGCACCTACTTTGTTCACTGTGTTCCAAGTCCTAAGAAGTATTTGGAAGCAGGTGTTAAGAAGTTCTATGATGTCAGAGTGAATGGTGTATGGCAGAAGGATCATGTATATGATTTCACTCTTGATAAGTCTACAGTAAAGAAGGTCGGTCCTACTTGCTACTTGCAGGAGAAGACTGATGGTATGGTGAGAGTGAAGAATGATTACCATGACTATGAGATAGAAGATTATGATAAGTTCTACATAGCATGGGCAACCAGCACTTTACCTGAAGACTTTGACTTTGAGGATATTAATTATCCCAGAGAGAATAAGATATTCTTTACAGGCAATCTATCACCTGGTGGAGTATGTGAAAATTACAGCACCTTCAAACCATTTATTGAAGAGTGTATGAGGAATAAGATAGAGTTCTTTCATAATAACCCTTGGCAAAATCCTTTAAGTCAGGAGGATGTTATTACATTAACTAAGAGATCTATTTTGGGTGTTGATATTCGTGGTCCAGAGCACTTGCGTAATGGATATATTCCATGTAGAATGTTTAAGAATATCAGTTGGGGACATTTGGGAACCACCAATTCGGAGGAGGTTTACAAAGAAGCAGAAGGTCATTGTCTTTTCCAACCAGACCCTGCTCAACTTTTCTATGATGCTATGGAGAAACGCACGGATTATGAATTCATTAAGAAGTGTATGTTATATGTCCAAGAGAATCATACATTTGTCAACCGAGTCAAAACTATCATGAGCTTGCTATGAGAAACGATGTAACGATTGTATCTGCTCTTTTTAATATAGAAAGGGAGCGTATGGATGGAAGAGATTGGGAGGAGTATCTGAAGTGGTTTGATGTCACTCTCCAATTAAAATGTCCAATGGTTCTCTTTATCACAGAGGATGTTAAAGAATTAGTAGAGTCAAGAAGAAAGAATCTTCCTACTGAGATTATTGTTCAAGAGGTTGATGATATACCTTATTATCATTTAAAGGATGAGATACAAGAGATTTTAGATAGTGGTGATTACAAATCCAAGATGGCAGATCCTGCTAGGATTGAATGTAAACATGCTATGTATTCTATTGTTCAGTATTCTAAATTCCCTTGGGTTAAGAAAGCAATAGAATTAAATCCACATGACTCAACCTATTTCTTCTGGTTAGATGCTGGTGGTTCTAGGTTCTTTGATGGTTATGACCTAGATAAACCTTATCCTAGTGAATCTGCTATAGAATCCTTAGAGGGAATGGGTGAGAGTTATTTGGTCCAGATGAATTGTGATTATTATGATGATTTGTATGGTGCAAAAGAGCTTTCTTTAGATTATCTATGGGATAATAGATCATATGTATTGGGTTCTATGTTTGGTGGACATAAGAATGCACTTCCTCAGTTATGTGAGAGAGTAGAGGATATTCTTACCGATGAGATGATAGCTAAAGGTAATCTTAATAATGAACAGATAGCACTTGGATATTTGGTGAAGAAGTATACTGATGATTTTGCCATTTATGAAAGGAGAAATGGGAAGCATTTAGATATCTTCTCTGAGTTGGGTAAAGAATGAAGGTATCAATAGTTGGACCTGGTATTATGCCCATCCCTCCTACTGGTTGGGGTGCGGTAGAGATATTGATATGGGATCAGAAGTTAGCATTAGAAAAACTAGGACATGAGGTTCAGATTGTAAACACTCCAAAGGGGATTGAGATTCTTAGGGAGATTAATCAATTTAGACCTGACTTTGTACATGTTCAGTATGATGACTTTGTTGAACTGTATGAAGAATGTGTAGATAATACAAAAAAAATATTTGAAACAGAAGGAGACGCAGTTTGTCTTTCTGCTTCTGGAACTGGTGCAACAGAATGTTCTGTTGTAAATTTAATTAAAAAAGATGATAAAGTAATAATTCCTGTTAACGGTGAAT
>LUMF01000079.1_pt1 | contig 16312 bp, 7 predicted proteins | sample 729701 | NCBI WGS metagenome assembly LUMF01 (sample SAMN03860270, study PRJNA289734) | marine metagenome | biome: seawater column; feature: ocean; material: water; isolation source: Red Sea water column Station 34 - depth 100m | place: Saudi Arabia: Red Sea | collected 2011-10-15 | depth 100 m | reverse complement strand
AAAATATTTTTTTAAAAGCTGCTGAATTAATAAAACAAGAAGTCGAAGCGGCCGTCCTTAGGCATGAAAGTAGAGCAATTATTGTTGGTGTAAGTGTTAAACCAATATACGATGAAAACAGGTACGATATATCTGTTTTGTTTAGAATTGCATCTACTTCTCAAGTGGAAAAAGTAGAAACTACAATGGAAGCGGTATAATACCTTATAAGAGAAAAACATGGCAGAGATAACAAAACTTAATATTACGGATCTTGATTTTGATTCGATTAAAAATAATTTGAGAGATTATTTTGGATCTCAAACGGAATTCAGCGATCATGATTTTGAAGGTTCTGCTATTTCTGTTATGTTGGATATTCTTGCGTATAATACTTACTATAACTCTTATTATGTGAATATGCTTGCAAGTGAATCATTTTTGGACTCTGCACAATTAAGAGATTCGGTTGTATCTCGAGCTTCAATGTTAGGATACACACCACAATCGGTAACTGGTGCAAAAGCAAATGTTTCTATTACTATAACACCAGGCGATTCTCCTGCATCAATCACAATAGATAAAGACACACAATTTACTTCATCGGTTAATGGAACAAGTTATACTTTCTGTACTGCAAATTCAACTACAATTACTCCTGTAGATGGAGTGTATACTGCATCGGGTGTTACATTAACACAAGGCGTTCCTTTGACTTTTAGATATACTGCAAATACAGCAAATACAGAACAGAAATTTTTACTTCCTAATGCAAATACTGATACTGATACTCTGACAGTAACAGTTCAAGAATCTGCAACGGACACTAATACTTCAGTTTACACAAAAGCTACCGATATTACCACAGTCAATTCTACATCGAATGTTTATTTTCTTAGTGAGAGTTCGGAAGGTCAATTTAAAGTAGAATTTGGAGATGGAATTCTTGGACGAAAACCAGTTACAGGAAATATTATTCTTCTTAAAGCATTGGTTACAGAAGGAGATGAGGTAAATGGAGCAAATACATTTTCAGCATCTGGAACAGTCGGAGGATATTCAACTGTTTCGGTTGCAGTAACAAATGCGGCTTCTGGTGGTTCGGATAAAGAAAATTTGGAGAGTATTAAATTTAATGCTCCAAAATCATTTGAAACTCAAAATCGTGCAGTAACAACGGATGACTATAAAAAGATTGTAGAAGGAAATGTATCTGGATTGGATAGTGTTTCTGTTTGGGGTGGCCAAGATCACTCCACACCAAAATTTGGAAGAGTCTATGTTTCTGCAAAACCAACTGGTGCAACTTCATTGTCTGCTGCACAGATCGCAGAAATCAAATCAGCAGTATCCTCTTATAACATGGTTTCGATTACACCAGAAGTAGTTGATCCAGATATTGTAGATTTAATTTTTAGTGTTACAGTCAAATATGATTCACGAAAAACTACACTTTCTTCTGGTGCTGTTGCAGAGGCGGTCATTGATACTATTCAATCATATAAAACGAATAATTTGTTGAAATTTGGATCTATTTTTAGATATTCAACATTATCTACTGATATTGATAATACGAATTCATCTATCATCAATAACTTAACCACAATTACAGCAAAGAAGGGAATTACTCCTTCTACTACTACGGCAGAAAGTTATACCATAGACTTTAATAATTCAATATATAATCCTTCAACAACGTATGAGGGTGCTGTATCTTCAACTGCATTTGCATATACGGATGCAGCAGGAACATCTTATGATACTGCTTATATGGATGATCTAAATGGTACACTTAGAATTTATTATTTGTCTGGAGCTGATAAAATATTACTTTCAAATTCAGCCGGAACTGTAACATATTCTAATGGATATATTTCTATTACATCATTTAAACCCGATTCTTATACAGGTTCGACTTTAGACTTTACGATTGAACCAGCAGTAAATGACCTTGTTCCAATAAGAAATCAAATGTTTGATGTATCAAATACAAATATTACTGTAACAATGCAGGATGATGCTGGTACTGGAACGACAGTAACCTCAACAACTGCAGCTGGAACTGTTTCGTCAACTACAACTGGTACTTCTACTGGTTCAACAACTACTTATTAAACTATGTCTGCAAAAGTCACAGCAAAAGCGGTATCTCAGGTAAGGAATCAACTTCCTGCATTTATAGGAGATGAGTTTCCTTTATATCAGAAATTCATGGAGCATTACTATGAATTTCTTGAAGCAGTCTGTATCTATTATACTGTCATTTCGGATTATGGTAGTGCATTTACAGTAGGGGAAACTGTAACTGGTCAAACTTCTGGTGCAACTGCAACAGTAAAAGGAACGGCTGCATTTACTGCTAAAAACAAAATTTTTGTAGAACCAACAAATGATATAAATTTTGCAGCAGATGAAGTTATTGTGGGGAGTACTTCTTCGGCCAGAGTTACTATTTCATATTTAAATAGGCATCCTTTGAATGCTACAAAGACATTCAAGGATTTGATGAATACGGATGACACTTCCTCTGGATTACTCGAAGCATTTAAAAAAGAATTATATCCAAATATAAGGAATAGTGCAGAAGGTGATCTTAGAAAATTCATTAAACATTTAAAGTCATTTTATCGTTCAAAGGGAAGTGAAAAATCTTTTAAGACTCTTTTTCGTCTTCTTTATGGTCAAGAAAATTTAGATTTCTACTATCCAAAATCGGATCTTCTTAAAGTATCAGCAGGAAACTGGCAACAAGATACTGTATTACAATTAGCATATGATGCAAATTATTTAAATTTCAATGGTTTGACCATTACTGGTATAACCTCTGGTGCTACTGCATTTGTTTCATCCATTTCTACTCGTAAATTAGGTACAATTCCTATTATAGAATTGATCTTAACGAATAGATCAACTACCTCTTTTACAATTGGTGAAACTATTACAGCAACAACTGCAGCTGGTGCAACGATTACTGCAACTGTCACGGGCCAGATGACAGGTGTTACTATCTCAGATGGTGGAACTGGATATGATGTGGGTGATGCTCTTACTATAACGGATTCTACTCTTGATGGATTTGGTGCTGCAGCCACAGTTGCAAGTACTACGGCAGATCAAGTAACTATAATGACTATAGGTGCAGCTGGGAATGGTTTTCAAGTTAATGATCCGTTTACATTTGATAATACTGGAACAAACGTAGAAGTAACTGCTGAAGCAAAAGTTAAGACGATTACCGATACTTACACAGTCAATGTTATTACAACAAAAATATCAGTTGCAGTTCAAACATCTTCTTTCAATTTAAGTGGTGCAACTACAGCACTTCCTTTCAGTATAGCAGTACAAGCAGGATACCTTATTGGAAATAATGCTACTTATGCAAGTTCAACGAAAAAGGGAGAAGTTGTTTCTATTTCTAATTCCGAAATAGTAATATATGATTTAGCAAGAGAAGATGGAACTTTATCTGTATGGGCGGATGAAGATGTTGTGTATCTATTTGATTCAGGTGGTGTTGCTATTTCTGGTGCTACATCTTGTACAATAGATGATTCATCAATTACAAATCCAACATCAGATATTACAATCAATGCATCGGATTATGGAACAGATTTGAATGGAACAGATAGGAATGATCGTTTTACTGATGCTATGACATATCAAACACAAACTTTTGGAAGAATAGGAACAATTGAAATAACATCTCATGGAAGTGGATACGAAGCAATACCTACTGTTACAGTAGAAAATGATTATTATTCTAATTTGTATGAAGTAGATGGAACTTATGGGGGATTTAAAGGAAGAAATGCTACAGTAACAGTTGGTGCATTGGGCGGAACGATGACAGGAGTTACAATTTCAGAAGAGGGATTTGGATATATCGAAAATCCTGCTGTTACTGCTCCAGTAAATTCTACTGCTGCCACTCTTGTTCCAGTAATGACTTCAATTAAAACGAAGCCTGGAACTCATGTTGGTGAAGATGGAATGCCAAGTTCTCAAATGAAAGTTCAAGATAATGATTATTATCAAGACTATTCTTATGTTCTCAAAACAACAGATTCCGTTGATGTTTGGAAACAGGATGTTCTAAAACTTCTTCATCCAGCAGGATTTAAATTGTTTGGTGAGGTTGCGATTGCAACTGATCTGAACGGAAGAATGTTTGCTAGGGGAGTTAATAATATTAACTCATTACAAGATGATGGAGTTGCTCAATATCGTGCATTAGAAATGGAATATCTTACTGAAGTTCTTGCAACCGAAAGTGAGATGATACTTGATAGTACAGATGGATCTGCTGATGCTGGAGATAATATTCTTTTAGAAGATCCATTTGAAGATTTTCCAGGCAAACTTTTAAATGAATCAGATTTTCGTAAAATTACTGCTGAAACTGAAATAGGATTTGAAGTAGAAATATTAGAAACACTTCATGGTGCATTTGCTACAGCAGCAGTAATGATGGAGGATGGTTCTTTACTAACATATGAAGATGGGTATCCTATTAATTATGAACATTATATGCCTGAAGTGGTTACTGATTCGTTTATAGAATACTTACAACTTCTTATGGGAACAAATGGTTCTCCTGCTGATTGGTTTGCGTTAATGTCGGTCAAAACTCCAATAAATTTATCCACAGACACATCTTTACATCTCGAATATGCAACTGATGAAGGTGGAGTATTTTTACTTGAAGATGGAAATAATCTTCTTGCAGAAGAGGGTAGAACTACTATAACCACTTCTGATCCTCATTATTTCAAAGAAGGAGCTCAAATCTACTTGGATGAATTTGAAGGAACAAATGTAGATACTATAAATGGAAGATTGTATGAAGTTTCGGATGTTGATATAGAAAATAGTAAATTAATTCTTGAAACTACAGGTGGAATTATACTAGAAAATGATGATAATGGATATTTAAGAAATGAAGATATTGCAAACTTTACTTTAAGTACTCCACGCACATCCGAAATATACGATGACATAGATCTTTCGGATGTTTCGGTTACTACATATGGTAAGATATTTAGACCAGCAGATGAAATGGCCTGTGGTGTACCAGTTGGATTATTTCGCAATGAATACATCGGAGAATATGCTTCTAATGTTATAGACAATTACGAATATTTCTGTCCTTCTGATTTTAGTTCTCTCGCAGACAATTCAGAATTTGTGATAAGGCCAAGATATTTAGCAATCGAAAGTAATATTTTATTAGAAGATGACGATGAAATACTTTTAGAAGATGGAGTTCCAACAAGCTCGGGATCATATAGTGGAACATCTTCTGCAATAGGAAAACTTCTTGCGGATGAAGGTTCATTAGATCAAGATATATCTGTAGAAGAAGATGGCATAGTCTTAACTGACAGTCAGCATAAAGTAGCAAGAACAACTTATATTACTGATGAGGATATAAACGAAGATGATCGTATCATATTAGAAGATGCAGACAGTAATGGAAAAATTATTACAGAAGAATCAACTATTCAGAATGGAATTATACCATTCGTTCAGCCCATATATTATAAGGGGCATCCGCATGAATCTAATAACGGATTTATGTACATTAACCATAGGGTTGACCAAAGAGTTTCCGTATAAATATAATAGAATTATCAAGGAGAATTAATCGTGCCTGCTTTAGTAACAAACAATTTTAGAATTCACAACGCAAAACAGTTTCGTGAAATGCTCTCCGAAGCGTCTTTGTACGGAGGAGCAACTGCATCGACTGCACTTTCCACCAATGCATATCTGTTCATTGGTAAAGCAAGTGCATGGTCTGGATCATTTAGTGATACAACTATACCAGACCCATCAACTGCTGCAAACCCTTCATCTGATACGACAGCAAATACTTCCTATTCACATTGGAAGGATATGATTGCTGCAAAGAAAGTATCTTCTTCAGATATAAGTCATGTTGTTACTCGACATAACTGGACTTCTGGAAGAGTTTATCAGATGTATAAAGATACTGAAACTATGTCAGATTTACTTTCGACAAGAACAGGACAGACAGTATCTAATGCAGGAGGAACTGCTACCGAATCTGCAAGTACATATCCCATGTATGTTATGAATACAAACTATGGTGTTTACAAATGTTTGTATAATGCAGAAACGGAAATAAGTGGTTCTAATTATCCGAAACCTTCTACAGTAGAACCAACTGCAACTACTACAACTGCTGGTGCTCCTGCAGCCCTTTCAGATGGATATATTTGGAAATATATGTATACTATTTCTGCATCTGAAGCTCTTAAATTTGTAACATCCAGTTACATTCCAGTAAAACAGATTCGTGATGCAAATGCATACGGAAATACTGGAACAGCAGGAGGATTAGGAACTGGTGGAGTTAAAAATGATGGTTCAGATCAGGCAACAATCGAATATAATACAGTCGATGGTGCATTAGATGTTTTTGTTATTAATACAGATGGTACTGGTTATCACTTTGAAACAAATAAAACGATAACAACTTCTGGAACAGGGGCAGTTGGAAATGTAGTAATGGCGTCTCCTACGTTAACATCAAATGATAAGTATAATAATTCATCTATCTATTTCACATTTAGTGGAACTTCATATGTAAGAAAAGTTACTGATAGTGTATATGCAGGAGGAAATCAAACTCTTGTATTGGATGCAACAGTCCCACAGTTGACAGGAACAATTACTAGCCTCAGTTATTGTCGAACAACAAGGAACTGGTTCTGGAACTGGTGCAGATATTACTGCAATTATTCCACCAAAAGGTGGACATGGATATGATCCAGTTGCAGAATTGGGTGGATATTTTATCATGGTCAATTCAAAATTGACTCAAGATGAATCTGGTTCTTTTACAACAACAAATGATTTTAGAAAAATAGGATTATTAGCAGATCCTAATTCAGATGGTGTATATACACGATATACTGCGGATACTGCAACTCAGGCAAAAACCTTTACTTACACATCGAATACTGCTGCATTGAGTGGGGATATTACAATCACTCAAGGAACAGTTGGTGCAAATGGTGCAACTGCATATGTGGTTGATGTAAATGCATCTGCAAGTACTATGAGAGTGGTTAATATCACAAATGGTGCAAATTCAAGTGCAGGGTATGATGGAAAGCCAGGATCATGGCAATGTACTACTACGAATGTTGCAAGTGGATTTACAGGAGTTGCATCTGGTGTTGCAACTTTTACATTTACTGGTGGATCTGCGGTGTTATCGAATGTAGCAAATGGCGCAATGCAGATTGGATCTGGTGAAATTATCTATATCGAAAATCGTGCTCCAGTTGCCCGTGCATCTGACCAAAATTATCGAATTTTAAGAAGAACAATATAAATGGCAAATGTTACAACCAATTTCAATGTATCTCCTTATTATGATGACTACGATGAGGATAAAGCGTTTTTAAGAGTTCTATTTCGTCCAGGCTATGCAGTACAAGGAAGAGAACTTACACAACTTCAGACAATTCTTCAAAAACAATCATCTCGTTTAGGTGATCATATCTTCAAGGATGGAAGTAAAGTTCTTGGGGGTGAAGTTACTCTTGATACTGAAGTTTCTTATCTAAAATTAAGTTCATCGGATACTGCAGCCACTTTTGCAGACGGAGTTATTTCTGACACAAGTGTAACTGTAGGTGCAGGAACTACAAGAGCTCAAGTTGTTGCTGCTATCAATGCAGTTGGATCAGATGCTCCAACTCTTATTCTCAAGTATCTGTCTGGAACTTCATTTTCTGCTGGTTCTACTATTTACTTGGAAGGATCTACTTCTACTACTGCTACAGTTTCGGCGACAACTCCAACTGGAAATGCATCTATTGTAAGTATCAATAGAGGTGTATATTTTGTTAATGGTTTTTTTGTTTTATGTTTACCACAAACTCTTGTTCTTGAAAAATACAATAACACACCTACTTACAGAATTGGACTAACAACTACTGAATCGATTATTGATAGTTCATCCGATACATCTTTACTTGATCCCGCTTCTGGAACGACAAACGCAAATGCTCAAGGTGCAACTCGTTTTAAGATCACACTAACTCTTGCAAAGAAAGAAACAAGTGCAACTGATCCAGTAGCTGCAAACGCAGACACAGATTTTATAGAATTGATGAGAGTATCAAGTGGTACTCCTACCAGACACACTAAGTATCCTGTCTATGGTGAAATTGAAAAAATGTTGGCCCGAAGGACTTACGATGAGTCGGGAGATTACACCATAAGACCATTTCCAGTAGAAATAGTAGCACATCAAGGAGCAACTGGAACAACTCTTGCTTCTTCTGATACAACTATTACTGGTGTTCTTACTGATTTTGAAAATGATTTTGCAGTTGGAGATTCAATTTATGTTTCTTCTGCTACAAGTACATATGCAACTATTTCTTCAATTACCAATTCAACATCAATGGTTGTTGGTTCTGCATTGGGTGATGGTTCTTCACAAACAATCTATAATAGAAGTAGGGTTTCTGCTGCATTAGATCCAGGCAAGGCATATGTCAAAGGATATGAATATGAGAGTGTAAGCACAGAATATGTGGACATTAAAAAAGGAAGAGGGATTACAACTGAAGTTACTTTTCCAGTAAATCCAAATTTTGGTAATAGTTTAAAGATTACTAATTTTAATGCAGGAAACTCAGACGAAACATTTTTTAATCCAGAATCAATTTCATCGACATATGATTTGCATTGTGTTCCTTTAGCAAATATTGTAAGTACTAATTCAAATACTTACAATTCTACAAAAATGGGAACAACAAGAATTAGGCAGATAGATTATAGTTCTGGTGAATTTACGAATGCATCGACAAGTAATACCGCTATATTGGATGCATATATTTTTGATACTCAACTATCTCCTTTAACGTGTAATGTGGCTGGAGGATACACTTCTGGATCAACATCTATTGAATTGGAAACTGAAAAGACTTCAAGTGCTAATGGTGCATATGTTGGTGCAAAAATAACTCTAGGTTCAGAAACAAGAGAAATTACTTCTTATGGAGAAGATACCATTGCATTGGAAGCAACTTTAGGGGCTGGTTCTTCACTTCTTTTAGATGGAACTGATGGGACTGCAGCAGATGAAAATAGTAAAATAAAAACTGAAGCTTCTGCTGCAACTATAAATCTTGCATTTTCAACGAGTGCTGATACTTCAAATACAGTTACACTCAACTATTCAACAAGAGAAATAGAATCAATTGCAATTGCAAATGCAACATTTGGTTTCGCAAATACACCTTCAATGGACATAGATGTTTCCAGTAAAGCAGATACAGATAGTCTTTTAAGTAATACAGTCATACAAGATACTGATAAAAATTCTTTAGTATTTCCAGTTGGATTTGAAAATATTAAAGGAATTGGTACTCAAAGTGGAACATCTTATACTGCACAAGGTATTTCATTTCAAAGAAAAGCTGTAATTGATATTTCCTTTTCTAATCTTGCAACCACTCCTTCTGTAACAATTACTTCACCTACAGGAACTACATTTGAAACAGAAGGTGGAACTGGAACATTATCTGCACCAAAAGCAAATTATATTTTGGTTGCTGTTACAGCAGGATCTTCTGGTGGAGGCGGGTTACCTAGACTTTCAAATGGTACAGAAACAACTATTATTGCAGGGGAAATAATTGAATGTACAGTTGCTTATGTTGCCTCTAACCAAGTTTCTATCACACCAAAAAGAGATGGGTTACAATTTAATCGTGGTGCATTTACTGGAAAAGTATATGCAACAGTTGATCTTGTAGGAAAACAAGGTAAGTCTGTATCCAAAGTAACTGCAACTGCAATTTCTACTGCAAGTCATATAGGAAGTAGTGCAAAACTTCTTGATGGGGCTGGAGATGGAACTGGAACAAACTGTACTGCTACAGAATTAAACACAAGACTTACAGCAGGACATTCAGTTCAAGCACCAATTACAGGAACAGCATCTCTTGGAGTTGCAGATGTAATTGAAGTAACAAATATTATTGAAGCAGACACGGCAGGAACTTCTGCTGCTGCACAATTTCCTACTTCTTTAGTAAGTGCTGCGATTGGAAATACTGCACATACAAATAATATCACATCGAGATATTCTTTCAATGATGGGCAAAAAGATAATTTCTTTGATCATGGATCAATTACATTGAAGTCGGGCCAAAATCCCCCTGCAAATAACGTATTGATTACTTTTAATTATTTCAGCCATAACTCTGCAAATGGATATGTCTCCGTAGATAGTTTTGCGAATATAGATTACGAAGATATTCCAGCATTTATTAGTCCTACAACTGGTATACGAAAAGAACGAAGAGATTGTTTGGATTTTCGTCCACATAAAGGATTTGCAAATGGTGCAACTAATGCAGGAATTTTACAAACTCAAGACGATATGCCAGATGCAAAAGTCAATATGTCTGCAAATGTTGCATATTATCTTCCAAGAAAAGACAAACTAACTCTCACAAAAGACAGAGTATTTAAAGTTATTGAGGGTATTTCTTCAGAGAATCCTGGCTTACCAGCAGACGATGAAGATTCGATGACTCTTTATAATTTGGATATTCCAGCATATACACACAATCCATCGGATGTTGATACTCAATACATCGACAATCGTAGATTTACAATGAGGGATATTGGTAAGATTGAAAAGAGAGTGGATCAGATTGAATATTATACTGCATTGTCTCTTTTGGAAAAAGAAGCAAATGATCTTTCAATTAAAGATCCTGCAACAAATTCGGAAAGATTCAAGAATGGTATTTTAGTAGATTCATTTAACGGACACAATATTGGCGATGTTTCAAATGAGGATTTTAAAGCTGCAGTTGATTTTGAGATGAAAGAATTAAGACCAACTTTTAGTTCGGATTCTTTCTTATTTACTCATGATTCAGCAGGATCAAGTGCAAATACTGCTAAGACAGGGGAATTGATTACACTTGCATATTCTTCCGCAAATCTTGTAGTACAACCTCTTGCAAGTAATACTGAAACTCTCAATCCTTATGGAACAACTCAGTTAAATGGTCAATTAACCTTGAATCCTTCTACTGATGTTTGGTGGGCAGAAGATGGTAGACCAACAGTTTTAATTAATTTGGAAAATCTCAATGATCATTGGGTTTCTGGAAATGATAATGGTTTCGGAAAACAATGGGATGATTGGAGTTTTGCTTGGAGTGGAGTTCAAGTCAACGATGATAATCTAATGAAAAATAGAAAAACATCGGCCACTTCAAATACTGTTTCTCGTTTCGCAAATATAACAAGTAAAAATAGTACAAGAACTGGTATTGTTTCAACCAAGCCACCAGAGACAATTAAGAGGTCGGTAGGAAATCGAACTGTAAGTATTTCAGTTATTCCTTACATTAGAGGTCAGAGAGTACAATTCCTTGCAAAAGGAGTAAAACCAAATGCTACTTTCTATCCATATTTTGACAATACTTTAGTAAGTGCAAATACTAAACCAGCATATATTTTAACTTATACTGCAAATGCAAGTTCTTCCAATTCTGGTGTATTTAATACAAATTCGGGTGAACAAATTACATTGACACAAACCAGTACAAGTGTGGGGTCTAATACTGCAAATGCAACAGCAATGGCTCTTTATCAGAATTCAACAAGTCTGTTAGTTTCTGATATTACTCAAGAAGTAACATTATCGGGATCTTTTACTACAAATCCAACAGTTGGCGAAGTAGTTACATTTTATTCTGATGCTGGAAAAACTACTCAAACTGCAACTGGTACATTAGAATCATATGATGCGACAAAATTAACTGTAACAATTAATAGTATTTCTGGCACAATTGCAACAGGAAATTATGCAAATGGTGCTGGAACAGGAAATTTTGGTTCAAGGACAGTTTCACATACAGGAGGATTTGGTACAGGTGAAGTATTTCAAGGAACTGGATCTGCAAAAGCAAATGGAAATATAACAGCAGTTGGTTCTTCAGTTCCAGCTTATTCTGGTGCATTAACTGCTGATAGACATGGAGTTGTGGGTGGAGAATTGACAATTCCTGCTACTACATATCGTGCAGGAGAAAAACTTTTTCGATTGACAGATAGTTCTACAGATACAGTTGCGAGTACAAATTCAGTTGCAGAAAGACTCTTTAGAGCTCAAGGTTTACTTGAATCTAGAACTGGAAGAATGTCTTCAACTCGTCCAATGGATTCAAAGAGAGAGAATGTAAAAGAGAAAAATACTACTCAAGATACTATAAATCGTATTTCAACTTCAACAAACTGGATTAATCCACTTGCACAAACTTTTAACGTAGATAGAAATAATTGTCCGAATGGAGTTTATGTTAGTAGTGTAGATATTTACTTTTCTTCTGTAGATGCAACTCTTCCAGTTACACTTCAGTTAAGGCCAGTTGTAAATGAATTTCCAAGTTCATCTGCAATAATTCCATTTTCAGAAGTAACTCTAAATGCATCTGATGTTACTGCAAATGCTGCAACTCCAAATGTGGCAGTTTCTACAACTGCAACAAGATTTACATTTGAGTCACCAGTTTATTTGTATCCAGATGAATATGCTGTTGTCCTAACAACTCCTTCTACAGATTATAAAGTTCATGTTTCAAATCTAGGAGAAGCAGTCAAGAATACAACTGATACAAAAGTATCACAACAGCCAGGTGTGTCTGCATTTTATCAACCACAGAACTCTTCCGTTTGGCAAGCAAATGTAGAAAAACAATTGATGTTTAGAGTAAATCGGTGTGAGTTTGATACTGGTTCACATTCTGTATATCTTTCGTCTAAAGCAAATCCACTTTCTGGAAATACTTCTGGAATCAACTACGATGTATTTAAGTTGTCTACGAGTGAATTGAATTTTTCAAATACTTCAATTGCATATTCGTTCAAAGGAATTGATGAGTCGAAGACTGTAAATAGTGATTCAACAAGAACATCTCAGATTGATTCCGATTGGACAAGTTTTTCTGCAAATAAGAATATAACTCTTGCAGCTCAAAAGAAAGTTGTTGCACCTAATGCAACTACTGGCCCAGTAACATATGCAGCCAATAATTACTATGTGCGTGCTATAATGACTTCTAATGATTCAAAGATTTCTCCTGCAATTGATTTGGGAAGACTCAATTTAATTACAACTGAAAATTTGATTAATCGTGGATCATTTGCAAATTCAGATGTAGTAATTTCTGCAAATGGAACAGGATATTCGGCAGGAACTTTCGATATATCTGGAACTGGTGGTTCTGGTGGAGTTGTAACAATTACTGTAGATTCTGGTAAAATTGAAACTGCATATATTAGTACTGCTGGATCTGGATATTACGAAGATGCTACAGTAACACTTACTGGTGGAACAGCAGGATCAATTACAATATCCAATGAACTTAGTTCATCTGGCGGTAATGCAAAATCAAAGTATATTTCGAGAAGAGTCACTTTAGAAGACACGTTTGATGCACAAGACCTTAAAGTTTTCTTAAATGCATACAAACCAAAAGATACTGATATTAAAGTTTATTATAAGGTACATAATGCAGAAGATCCAGAGGATTTTGAAGATAAACCATATACTATGTTTACTCAAGAAACAGATGCAAATTTAATTTCTGCAAATGAGAGTGATATAAAATCCTACGTTTTTAGAACATCTGCAAATAATATAACCTATACATCAAGTAATGTAACTTATGATAAATTCAAAACTTTTGCAATCAAGATTGTTCTTGGATCTGCATCAACTGCAATTATCCCAAAAGTCAAGGATATGAAAGCAATTGCATTGGATTTTTAAAATATGTTAGCACAAACAGATGCATCGGGAATAGTAAGAGATTTAAATAATAATGCTCTTCTGGCGAATGATAGAACTGCAAGACAGGCACAACGTGAAGAATTTCGTAGAAGACAAGAGATGGTTAATAAGTTGAATGATATAAATATTATGAAAGAACAAATACAAGAATGTTTATCGCTTCGTGATGAGATTTTAGAAATTAAACAAATGTTGTACAATCACATTCAGAGAGAAAGAACATGAGTGGAGGCGTAAGTAGAAGTAATGTTGCAGTAACGGATACGTTTGATACTTGGAGGTTAAGAACCAACGAAATAAACGATTCGTTAAATCAAGGGACAGCCGCAAATACTGCAAATACAATTATGTGGCGTGACGATGCTGGAACAGCAAATGTCAATGTCCTAAATGCAAATACTGCAAATGTCACACATACAGATGGGACTACTTCTGCATTAACAGTAACATCTGCTGTTGCTGCTGCATCTGATGGAACTAAAGCTGCAATCCTTACAACTGGTGGAATTTATGGAACATTAGATTCCAAATTTGCTGCAGATCTTACTATTGGAACAGATTTATCGGTTGAAGGAAATTCAGTTTTAGGTAATGCGGTTACGGATACAATTACTTTTACTGGTAGAATTGCAACAGGCACAGATCTACTTCCTATTGCAAATAATTCATCAGATCTTGGAAGTTCTGCATTACAATACGCAGAAACCCATTTCCAAAAACAAACAATGGTTGGTAGTGGAACTGATAGTTCAAATGTCTTGGGAATTACTGCATCGGCTGCAACAAATACTGCTGTCAGTATGGTCAACAATTCTCTCACATCTGGTTCAGTTCTTGCAATTTCCTCTTCTGCAACCGATACAACTGCAAGAAATTTAGCAACAATTACTCAAAGTGGTGATGTAACAACTTCTGGTGATACTACTGCATTAAAAATAGCAACAACTTCTGGTAGAGGTATTTTCATTGATTCGGATGATACAGACGGAGAAGAAGCGTTTCAAATTGATTCGGAACAACAAACTACAAATGCAGTTACAATAGATGCTGCAACTACTACTGCAACTGGAGCGCATTTTAATTTTGCTGGATTGACAACTGGCTCGGGTGTAGAAATTTCTTCTGCATCTGCATCAATGTCAACTGCTGGTGCTTTGTTGGAATTAAATCAAAGTCATGCATTAAGTTCTGCTGCAAATGTTGCAACCTTTAGTGTTATAACAGCAGGAAATGGTGCATATGGTGTTAAAGTTAATTCAACTCATGCAACCTCAAATGCATCTTTAAGAATAGATTCATCAACAACAACTAAAAACATTATTGAAGTTGTAGGAAATGCTCTTTCTTCTGGTGATGCAATGCAGATTAGTTCTTCTGCTGCACATACTGGACAATTAATTTCATTATCTACAACTAATACCGCCGATTCTGCAAGAGGTGAAGCACTAAAGATTCAGTACAATACTGCAAACACAACTGCAAAAGCAGTCACAGTTGCAAACAGTTCAGCAGATATTTTTACAGTAGAACAATCGGGTGATGTTGCGGTTGGAAGAGATTTATCAATCGGAGGAAATCTTTCGGTTCAAGGCACAACGACACAAATTAACACAACAACTACTCTTGCAAGAGATTCCTCAATTGTTCTTGGAGCTCAAAGTAATGTAGTGACAGGTGCAACTTATACTGCTGCAAGTCCAGCAGTTGTCACCTCTACTGCACATAATTTAACAAACGGACAAGTAATATTTGTTGTTGCATCTTCTGGCACATCAAGTGGAACAGTTGGAGTACCTTCTGAAACATTATTTACAGTTGCAAATAAAACTACAAATACTTTTGAAATAGAAACTATTGACGGAAATCTTGAATTAGAAGCCGGAACAGTTACAGGGGATGCTACGGGATATTTAGTACTTGATGGTACTGATGGTACTGCTGCAAATGCAGGGGATAATATCTTAATGTCAGAGGGAGTTGATGCAACAGGAGATTCAAACAGAACATTTTCGTGGGTTGGCCCACAAACAGATGCGGCAGTAGATGATGCAGGACTTGTAGTTCCTGGCAGTTCCGCAAAACATTATGTAAAATGGGATGATACGGACAATTATTGGAAATTAAATGATTCGGTGATGGTACAATCTTCTGGACAGTTTGTATTTCCGAAAGGAACTACTGCTGATAAACCAGGCTCAAGTGCAACATCAACATTAGCTGCAGCAACAGTCGGTGCAATGAGATTTAATACCACATTGTCAAAATTTGAAGGTGTGACAACTGGAACAACATATGAAAATATGTCTACGGAAGCATTTTCTGTGGCGGTTTCAATTGCATTAGGTTAAATAAATATTAATTAGGAAACTCAATAGAGAGAATAACAAATGGCAACAGCATTTTTAAATCATCAAGCACGAGCAATTGGGACTACCCAAACGTGGATAGTTGATGGTAGTACTACAT
>LUMF01000071.1_pt1 | contig 16589 bp, 20 predicted proteins | sample 729701 | NCBI WGS metagenome assembly LUMF01 (sample SAMN03860270, study PRJNA289734) | marine metagenome | biome: seawater column; feature: ocean; material: water; isolation source: Red Sea water column Station 34 - depth 100m | place: Saudi Arabia: Red Sea | collected 2011-10-15 | depth 100 m | reverse complement strand
CGTCTGTAAATCCTTCATCATCTAGGGCCTTTCTAATTGCTTTAACTTGTCCATCCATCATTGCAGAAGGTGAGACGACATCTACTCCAGCTTTTGCTTGGCTTACCGCAATTTTCCCTAATGTAATGAGACTAGAATCATTATCAATTTTGTCATCGTGAATATGTCCACAATGTCCTGATGTTGTATATTGACAAAGGCAAACATCTGCCATTATGATAATTTTGTCTCCAAAATTTTTACGAACTTCCTTTATTGCTTTTTGAACTATTCCATGTTCTACAAATGCTGATGTACCTTCATCATCTTTTTCACTTGGAATTCCAAATAACATGATTGCAGGAATTCCTAATTCTGAAATAGTATTAACTTCGTTTACCACCTCTGATAGTGGAAGTCTTTCCATTGCTGGCATTGAATTAATCTGTTTTTTTGCTTCAATTCCTTCTTCAACAAAAACTGGGCAGATCAAGTCTTTTGGCGAAATTGAGGTTTCTTGAACTAAATCTCTCATTTTTTGATTAGTTCTTAATCTTCGTAATCTTGTTTCAGGAAAATTTGCCATGTTTACCATGCACTCTAATTGAATATATTCTTAAGCCGGAATTGATTCTTCAATATTGAATTCATGCTCTACAAAATATTCGACACGTGTTTTTTTGAATTCTCTTGAACTAAAAAGAATCTTGTATTCTTCGACATCAATCTGATTCTGTATCTCTTTGGCCATATCTTTTGCCTCGTCTATTGATTTGCAATGTATCATTGAAAATACGTTATATGGCCAATCTGGATAGACCGGTCTTTCATAACAGTGACTGACTTGTGGAAATGCACCTAATTTTTCTCCAACTTGATTAATTCTGTCTTCTGGAACTTTCCACACAATCATTCCATTAGCTGTAAATCCTGCTTCTCTATGTCGTAATATTGCAGCAAATCTTCTCATGACTCCTATACTCTCATAATGTTTCAGTTTTTCAAAAATTTCTTCTTCGGTAATTCCTAATGCATTAGCTGCTTTTAGAAATGGTCTATCAACAATTTCAAAATCTTTCTGTAACTGTCTGATGAATTCTTTATCTTCTTCTGTAGCTACAAAATCTACCTTTTTGATTTCTTTTTTACTTTCAGAAGGTTTAACATCGTGTTTTTTTGTATCAACCATGTCAAGTTTTACTCCGATTTTGAATAACTGTAATGTTGGAAGCATTCTTACTTTTTTGATACCATCTAATTTTGAGAACTTGTCTAACTCTGATTTTAGATCTGATCCTGGCGGAACTGCTAATGTAAACCACAAATTGAATTGGTGTTCTCTCTCATAATTATGACTCACACCTGGATGTTTGTTAATTTGCTGTGCAACTTTCTCTAACTTGTCGCCTTCAATCTCCATTGCTACTAACGAACTGGTATATCCAAGTTTCCTTGTATCAAAAATTGCACTTAGTTGTCTTAGTACGCCTTTTCTTTTCATCTGTGTTAATCTGGACTTTACTTCTTCAGACGTAATATTGAATTTTTCAGCAATTGCATCAAATGGCCTTGCCACTAATGGAAATGTCCACTGAATCTCATTTAGAATCTCATTGTCCATATCTTCAATATTTGACATATACGCAAAATCTATGAAATCAATTAAAAAATGTAACGTGTATTCTTGAATGTATAAATTACATTTTGTTAATGGCAGATCGTTGATAATTGATCTTCATTTGAATGGAAAGACTGTTCTTGTTATTGGTGCTGGAAATGAAGCACTCAAACGAATAAAATTACTTGAATCTGAAGATTGTAAAATTATTGTAATTGGAGAAAAACCTAATCCCGAAATTATAAAACTTTCAAAACAAAAGAAAATAAAACTTGAAAAAACTAAATTCACTTCTACACAAATATTAAAAAAACTAAAACCATTTTTGGTAATTGCAACAACATCTGATTCCTCTACAAATCAAAAAATCATTAATGCTGCTAAAAAAATGAAAATTCTTGCATATGCATCAGACTCCCCTGACTCAAGTGACATCTCGTATCTTTCAATCATTAATCACAAAAACACAATCAAGGTTGGAATTTCAACTAGTGGAAGTAGCCCTATAATGGCAAAAACAATCAAATCAAAAACTGAAAAATTTCTACAAAAAAATATTTCAAAAACCGATCTAGAATTAATTAAAATTCAAAAATTCGCACGAAATGAATCTCGAAAATTCATATCATCTCAAATTGAAAGAAAAAAGTTCCTCTATGCAATTATGAATGATAAACGTGTTAAAGAGTTATTAAAAGATGGAAAATACATGCGAATACGGACTGTAATTAAAAAAATGGTGAAAGATTGGGAATGACAAAAAATATCATCAATGCAAGAGTGACTTTTAGAAAATCTCCTATTCATGTTCTTGAACGATTCTCCCTTGGTGATTCAGAAAATGCCTATCGCTCATTCAAAGAACACACCAATCTTTCTGAATGTGTAATTTTACAAACATGTAATCGTGTTGAACTATTTGGTTCAGGTGAAAAATTTGATAAAGAAAAAATCAAAAAAACCTGGGCATCTCTTGCCGGATTGGAAGAAAACACATTCCATGAAAATCTAGAATGGTCTGAAGACTCTGAAGTGTATGAACATCTCTTGAAACTAACTTCTGGACTTGATTCTATGGTTGTCGGTGAAGAACAAATCATGACACGCATATCTGTTGGTTCAATGGCTGTCAAACTTGCTGAAGAAAACGTTGATGAAATGAAACTCAAAAAGATACTTTTGATTGGAACTGGTGAAGCTGCAACACTTGTCGCAAAATCCTTAACAAAAAGAGGATACCCATTTTTCATATCCAGTAGAACCCTTGAACGTTCAACATCATTTTCTAAAACTGTAGGTGGCCAACCTGTTGATTTCAATTCAATTCTAACTGGTTTTGAAAATTATGACATTGTATTTGTTGCAACAACTGCTCCTTACTTCCTAGTGACTTTTGAAAGAATACAAAAAGCACTAGAGACAAAGAAATCCGGTATGATGATACTGGATTTATCTAATCCTCGAACCGTTGATGAAAAAGTTGCTGAATTAAGGGGAATTAAACTGATGAATATTGATCAAATTGCTGAAATGGTTGACAAAAATATGCGAAGTAGAATTGGTCAGAAAAACTCTGCAGAAGAAATAATTAAAGAAGAATTGCCCGTATGGTCAAGGAACTTGAAAAAGCATTGGGTATGTTAGGTGAATTGACTGATTCACAGAAAAAAATTATTGAAGAATTATCAAAATCTGTAGCAGAAAACATAATGTCGACACCTATGAATAATCTTAGAAAAGAAACTGAACACGGAAATTCTGATGTAATTAATGCAGCATCAAAACTATTTAATTTTAAAAAAGAAGATAATTAGTGATTATAGCGCATTTGATTTGATTCTTGTTTGAATCCAATTCTTTCATAAAATGGAATTAATTCATGTTTACAATCCAAAATTGTTTTGTAACAATTTTTTGCTTTTGCAACTTCTAATAATGATGTAACAAGTTTAATTCCAATTCCTCTGCCCTCAAATTCTTTTGAGACCACTACGTCTTCGATATGGCCCACTTTACCTCCTTTATGAATAAATTTCTGCTCAATAAGTAGAGTTGTTGATCCTACGACTTTTCCATCAACTTCTGCTACGTGTATTATGTGATCTGGATTTTCAATAATTTTCTTTAGAATATCTCTTGCAGTATCTTTATTCAAATCACTTGCATTTCTTAAACTGTCCAAGCTTTCTAAAAAACCATTATCTATATCTGATTCAACTATATCTCGAATTTTTATTTCTGACATCTTCAATCTTACTTTTTACTATACTCCTCATTTGTTTTTTCATAGGTATCTTTATCGCCAATATCAATAAATCCATTTTTGGAAATAACACTGCTTACTTTCTTTTTTCTTGAAAGTACTTTTCGAATAACATCATCCATCCCATATTCTTTATTTTTTGGAATTAATTTGAGTACTTCTGGCTCCATCACATAACATCCAATGTTGATCTTTGCTGAAAATTCTGGTTTTTCATTCCATGCAGTAACCTGACCACTTTTTTTGGTATCAATCACGCCATATTTCAAATTAAATCTGTAATCAAACAAACTCATAGTTACATTTGCTTTAGATTTCTTATGATGTTTGATCATATTTCTCAAACTGAAATTATAGATTGAATCTCCATATAGACAAACAAATGTATCATCAATGAATTTCTCGGCAGTTTTTAGCTGACCTGCTGTTGCAAGGGGCTTTTTTGAAATTGCGTATTCAATTTTAACACCGAATTTTTTTCCATCTCCAAAATAATCTTCTATTTTATTTCGCAAATAACTTACACATAGAACAATTTCTTTAATTCCATTTTTCCTAGCCCACTCTATTTCATATTCTAAAATTGGTTTTCCACCTAATGGCAGCATTGGTTTTGGAAGTGATTTTGTATATGGTCTGAGTCTTGTTCCTAGCCCTCCTGCTAAAATTACTGCCTTCATGAGTTTGTATGCACTATTGAGTTCTATTTATGTTCAATTACACAATATTTAGTGATTCATTGAATTAGCAAAATCTTCTTTATCACTTCAGATGGATCATTTCCAAAAATTATGATCATTGGTTCCTTTCCCATATCTCCTTTGTGATATATTATGTCAGGAGGATATGATTTCAAACAACTAGAAACGCCCCATGCTATAGATGAATTTTCTTTTTTCTTTGAACTTCTTGACTCCTTGCTTCTGTCATAATTTTCAACTCTCAATCCTTTCTTTTTTGCTTTATCAATCAATTTTTTTTCGTATTTTATGTTAATTGCTGAACGAATATTTGGGAACTTTTTTGATACTTCTAATACTGCAGTTGCAACATGTTGTGAACCGCCAAAAATTAAGTTACCTGACTGTATTACTTCTTTTCCTGATTTGACTAATCTGCCAGAAATTCCAAGTATATCACTAATCTTCTTTGGCTTGCTCTTGGAAAAAACAAAATTAGTCTGACATTCTGGAATCAAATTTGAAATATTCTTGATGTTTTGAAAATTAATCACTGAACGTGCAAGTTCCTTGTGAATATCTGATTGTTTTTCAAATGTAATATTGATTCCTTTTCCTAAACTTTTTGAATTTTTTATAGATTGGAAAACATACTCTTTTGCAAAAAGTGAAGAATCATGAATCGTTTTTTTCATTGCAAGTGAAGCTGTAATTGATGCAGAATAATTACATCCACTTCCATGATTTATGATCTTTATTTTCTTACCTTTTAGATAATAACTTCTAGTCTCTTCTAAAACAAAATCCTCTATTCCATTTTCTGTTTCATTAGAACCTGTAATTATGACATTTTTTGCTCCCATTTCTTGAATCTTCTTAGCTGCTTTCACGATTGAATTCTGTCCTGATAGAATTTTTGCTTCTTTTTTGTTTGGTGTAATGATAGTGGCCAATGGAATAATCATTTTTTTAAAATCATTCACAGCTGATTTTTTTAATAATATTGTCCCAGTCGTTGATTTTATGATTGGATCAACTACCACTGGACATTTTACTTTTTTAACAACTGCATGAACTGCTTTGATTGTGTTTGAATCATACACCATTCCAATTTTTATTGCGTCAATCTGAAAATCATCCAAAACTGATTTTAATTGAGATTTTACTGTCTTGGATGGAATAGGTAATATTTCTGAAATTTTCTTCGTATTTTGGCTAGTTATTGCTGTAATTACAGTAAATCCATATGCTCCATGATTCTCAAACGTCTTGACATCGCTTTGAATCCCTGCTCCCGATGATGGGTCTGAACCCCCGATTGAAAGAACGTTCATGTTGATCGTATGTTAAACGATTGTTTAAATCCACCATTTACTGATTTTATTTATGGCAACTCAGATGACATCTGCTAGAAGAGGTATCGCTACTGATGAGATGAAACAAGTAGCAAAAGATGAAGATGTAACACTTGATTGGCTAATACCTAAAATTGCAAGCGGTTCGATAATAATTCCTAGCAATAATGTGAGAAAAGAAAAGATTCACAATGTTGGAATTGGGAAAGGTATGAAAACCAAAGTCAATGTGAATATAGGCACTTCTACTCTAAATGTAAATCTTGAAGAAGAAATTGAAAAAGCTCAAGTTGCTGTAAAATATCATGCCGATACTATAATGGATTTGAGTGATGGTGGTGATGTTGGAAGTGTTAGAAGAAAACTACTAGAGGTTGCACCAATTACTTTTGGAACTGTACCAATCTATGAAGCGTATAATTTTGGAGTTGAAAAACACAAGAATCCTCTTGACATTACTGAAGATGATTTTCTAAAGGCATTTGAAAACAATGTAAAAGATGGCGTTGATTATACGACAATTCACTCTGGAATAACAAAAGAAATTGCAAAAAGAATTTTGAAGGTGGAAAGATATGCAGGAGTTGTAAGTAAAGGTGGAACAATTACTGCTGCATGGATGTTAAAATATGATAAAGAAAATCCATACATTACTCATTATGATTACATGATGGAGCTTGCTCAAAAATATGATGTAACATTCAGTTTAGGTGATGCTCTACGACCCGGTTCTATCCTAGATTCACATGATGAACTACAAGTACAAGAAATGATTAACATCTCTAGACTTGCAAAACGTGCAAATGAAAAAGAAGTTCAGGTAATGATAGAGGGTCCCGGTCACGTTCCATTAAATGAGGTAGCCGCAAACGTACGTTTGGCTAAGTCTTTGATTGGTGATGTGCCTTACTATGTTCTAGGTCCTTTAGTTACTGATATTGCATCTGGGCATGACCATATTGCTAGTGCTATAGGTGCTGCAGTGTCTGCAAGTGAAGGTGTAGATCTTCTCTGCTATCTCACTCCCTCAGAACATCTCGCACTGCCTAATGCTGAAGAAGTAAAGGCTGGTTTAATTGCATACAGAATTGCTGCACATGCAGGTGATCTTGTAAAATTAAGAGAAAAGGCAATCAAATGGGATATGAAAATGACTGAAGCACGAAGGACACTTGATTGGGAAAAACAATTGGCGTTATCAATTGATCCTGAACTTGCAGCAAAAATCCATGGACGTACCGGTCAACATCCGGGAAACAATGTTCCATGCACAATGTGTGGCGGTGCTTGTGTTTACTTGATGTTGCCACAACAAAGAAAGTACGAAAAAGATCCAGAAAAATTAGAACAATCTAGTTAACACTTTATCTAAACTTGGAACAGTTGAAAAATTTTTCAGTTCGTCTATATCAATCCATTTTGAATCTGAATTTTCCCAATTCAGTCTAATCTCTCTATTCTTAGTAGAAAACAAAAATGGGTACACTTCCCATTGGTGATTTGCATATTGTGGCGATTCAATAAAAATGACTTCGCCTTGTTTAAGTAAACTAATATTTGATTTCTCTATGCCTACCTCTTCAAAAACTTCGATTTCTGCTCTTGCAAGCGGTTCTTCGTCTCCTTCAATAATGCCGCTAATTCCTGCCCACAAACTCTTCATCGTTTTTACTTTTTCACTCCTTTTTAGAAGTAATATTTTTTCAGAGTTTTTTAAAAATGAAGTAACAATCTTTGTTTTATGCATTATTTCTCAATAGTGTTAACCATCTTTGTTAGTTTCTTGTAGGATTTTTCTAGGTCAACATTTTGAGATATTTTTTCTTTGTTTGTATTGATATATTCGATAATCTCTTCTCCTTTACCTTCCTGGGCAGATGTAAGTAGTCTGCCCACATCTTTCCAAAACTCTTCAGCTACTTTTCTGATTTCCGGATTTGAAATTATGGTTTCAATTAATTCTGGCGATTCTGTCATTATACTCTCTGCCAATATTTTTTGTGCCTTGAAAGTGGTTCCTGCCATTTTCTCTGTTAATGAAATTTTGTCATCTTTTGCTAGAATGTTTGCAAATGCTATGTTAATTAGATGTGTTAATCCTAAAATCATGGCAATTTTTTTGTCATGTTCAGTTGAATCAATTGTTACAAAATTACCATCTGGAAATAGCGTTTTTGCGACGTTTAGTTCTTTTTTTCCATCTTTGATTGGAACCAAAACGATATTGTGATTTTTTAAATTCTTTGCACCTGGACCAAACATTGGGTGTATACAAATAGGTGAAACTTTTGCAGGAATTTTTCCTAATGCGGTAGCCGTCTTTGATTTTTGTGATGTTATATCAATTAGAAATGACTCTCTCTTCATTTCTTTAGCAATGAGCCTGATTATCTCTGGAGTTTTTTTAGTAGGGGTTGACAACAAAACATAATCTACATTCAAAATTGCACTGATTAGTGATTCTGCTTTTTTGATATTTTTTGCAACTGGATTTGTATTGTCAAAACCAGTTACTTCGAATCCTTTTTTTGAAAAATATTCTGAAAACCATTTGCCCATTGCGCCTCCTGCACCAATTATTGCAATTGTTTTTGCCATTCTAATCCTTGATCTTAGTTTTTAATATGTCCATGCCTTCATTAAGGGTTTTTATGTCCTGACAAGCTGAAATTCTAAAAAATTCATTATAATCTCCAAACCCTATTCCTGGTGCAATTGCTAATCCTTCTTCAAGTAACTTTTCACATAATTCTGATGTATTGATTGGATTTTTGGTACGTGCAAATATGTACATTGCACCATCTGGATTGACAAATTCCAATTCCATCTCCTTGCAAATTTCTTGCAATCTTGTTAATCGTTCATCAATCGTTTTGACATTGTCGCCTACGTCATCATTGAGTGATTTCATGGCGGTATACTGAATTGGCTCTGATACATTTGTTAGGCATAATGCTTGCAATCTTGTTAATTTGTTGATAACATCTTGACTTGAAACAACATATCCTATTCTATATCCTGTCATTGAATGTGATTTTGAAAATGACTGTGTGATGATTGATTTCTGATAATTATACGATAGAATACTTTTCCATTCATCATTTGAATAGTTGCTATAAATCTCATCACTTAGAATGAACAGATCATGTTTCTTTGCAATTTCAACAATTTCGTCTAGTAATTTTTTTGGTAGAACCTTGCCTGTAGGATTGTTTGGGTAGTTTAGTACAATCATTTTTGTATTCTCATTGATACAAGATGTAATTTCTTCACTCTTTGGTTCCCATTTATTCTCTAGTTTTGTTTTAACAGTTCTTACTTTAATTCCTGAATTTATTGCACATTGTCTGTATGCTGGCCATGCAGGTTCTATTACGATAATCTCATCTCCCGGATCTAACAATGTAGTTATGGATAAGAATACTCCAAATCTTGCACCTGGTGTAACCATAATATTCTCAAAATCTACCTTAGCATCAAAATTCTGATTTGCAAAGTTTGCTATTTCTTTTCTAAATTCAGGTAATCCTTTTGCTGGACCATAATTTCCAAATCCTTTATCATACACTTCTGATAATGACTGTTTTACACTAGTTGGAGGTTCAAAATCTGGCTCCCCTACTTCTAAATGAATAATTTTTTTCCCCTGCTGTTCTAATTCCTTTGCTTTAAGAAATATTGCTAAATGGGTATTGGATTCTGAAGATTGAGCCTTCACTGATTCATTTAATAAAAAATTCAAAAATTTCATTGCAGCATTAGAATCAAAATCAATCTCTTGACATTTTCTTTTTACTAAATCTCTAAGTTCATTTTCTCTTGATTCATTAGATACACTCATTCCTTCTTGATTCTTAATTTTTCCAATTTCTTGGGCAATATCATTTCTTTTTTTTAATAGAGATAACATATCTATTGTAATCTCTTCGATTTTTTTTCGTAATTCTTCTAATTCGGTCATTTTTACAGTGTTGGTTTTATGAAACCACTGAGTAATGCGTGATCCGCTATTGTTAGCGCAATCAATGAATCTACTACTGGCGGTGCACGTGGAACAACACATGGATCATGTCTTCCTCCCACTTGTAGTTTGATTGGTTTCTTTTTCTTAATATCTACACTTTGCTGAATTTTAGAAATTGAAGATGCTGGTTTGAATGCAATTCTGAGTGTAATTGGCATTCCATTTGAAATTCCTCCTAAAATTCCTCCTGAATTATTGGTCTTTGTTGACACCTTTCCTCCTTTCATAACATATGCATCATTATTTTGTGAGCCAAATCTCTCTGAACCTGCAAATCCCGAACCAAATTCTATTCCTTTAACTGCAGGTATTGAAAAAATTGCTTTACTAATGTCTGATTCTAGTGAGCCAAAAATTGGTTCTCCTAATCCTACCGGTAAATTAGTTGTAATTGATTCAATTATCCCTCCTAGCGAATCACCTTTTTTTCTTGCATCTAAGATAACACTCTTCATTTTTTTGGCTGTATTATTGTCTGGACATCTGACGTCATTTGTATAAATTGATTTGAATTCTTTTTTAGTGGCCTCTTTTTTCATTTTCACTTTGCCAATTTGAGATGTGTAAGAATTTGTTTCAATACCGATTGTATCTTTAAGGAGCTTTCTTGCAATTGCTCCTCCCATCACATGTGTCGCAGTTAATCTACCTGAAAACCTGCCTCCTCCTCTGTGATCATTATATTTTTTGTATTTCACATATGCTGGATAATCTGAATGTCCTGGCCTCATTTCCGTTCTTAATTTTTCATATGCAATTGATTTTTGATCCTTATTCCAAATGATCATTGTAATTGGCGCCCCCGTTGTGTATCCTCTAAACGTTCCAGTTAGAATTTCAACAACATCTCCTTCCTTTCGTTGTGTAGATACAAGTGATTGGCCAGGTTTTCTTAAATCTAGCATTTTCTGAATATCATTTTCTTCTAATTCTAAACCTGCAGGGCATCCATCCAAAACCGCACCAATACACTTACCATGGCTTTCTCCAAAACTAGTAAGAACTAGTCGTCTGCCAATTGAATTACCGTTCAACAATCAAAGATCATCAATGATGCTTATAATCGTTCTATGCATAAACTCAGAGTTTATTTATTCTTCAAGTGAAAAAATACGCATGAAAAGAATTGGTTTGTTGGGGTGTGGTGCAATTGGTACACAAATTGCAATTGCAATTGATACTGGTATAATTCCTGCCAAACTGACTCATATTTTTGATGACGATAAATCAAAATCCACACTCCTTGTAAGTAAATTAAAAAATAAACCAACAATCGTTGAAAATGTTCACCTTCTTTCCTCGAACCCCGTTGATCTAGTAGTTGAGGCTGCTTCTCAAGATGCAGTTAGTGATAACGCATTGAGTATTCTACAAAATAGAAAAGATTTGGTCATAATGAGTAGTGGTGCATTATTAGATGAATCTGTTTTTGAAATAATTTCAGATGCATGTAAGGAATTAAAAAAAACAGTTTATCTTCCATCAGGCGCAATATCTGGAATTGATGCACTTAAAGCTGTTAGGGATGAACTTGATTCAGTTGTACTGACTACCACAAAACATCCTGATTCCCTTAGAGGTGCAAAATTTTTTGATGACTTTAAGATTGATCTAGATCAAATAAATGAAAAATCAACAATTTTTGAAGGTACTGCTAATGAGGCAGTACGATTGTTCCCAAAAAATATCAATGTCTCTGCATTGCTTAGTCTTTCTGGATTGGGAAGTCATGAAACAATTGTAAAAATAGTGGCTGACCCAGAAACTAAAAAAAACACACATGAAATTTTTGCATCTGGAAAATTTGGTCAAATAACTACGAAAATTGAAAATGTCCCTGATTCAAATAATCCTCGTACAAGTAGACTTGCAATCTTGTCTGCTATAGAAACAATAAAGTCAATTTGTACTTCTGATATTAAAATTGGAACATAAAATTATGACAAATTTGCACCGACATTTTTCATATCTTCAATAAATTCTGGATATGAAACTTTAACTGCATCAGGATCCGACACTGTGCAATCTCCAATAAACATGCCTACTATTGAAAATGCCATAAACATTCTATGATCATTTTCTGAATTTAATTCTGCAGAGTGCAATTCCCCAGATTTTTTAACAATCATTCCATCTTCTTTTTCTTCAACGTCTAATCCAATTTTTTTTAATTCTCGTGACAAAATTGCAATTCTGTCAGTTTCTTTGTATCTTGCATGTTTTACATTAAACATTTCAATTGGTTTTTCAGATTTTAAAGCCAAAATTGCAATTGCTGGTAACAGGTCAGGCGTATTTGATAAATCAAATTTCCCTCCATTCAATAATTCTGGCGATTCTGTTGTTATCATTTCCTCTTCTAATCTAACATTCACTCCTAATTTCTCTAAAATATCCACGATTGCTTCATCCCCTTGCGGCATATCTCCCAAACTAATCTCTATGTTCAACCCATCGTCTAGCAAAACATTTGCCGCCAGTAATAATGCCAGATTAGAAAAATCTGATGGAAAACATTATATCTTTTGTATTCTTCTTCAATTTTTACTTCTACGCCAAATTTCTTCATAATTGCAATTGTCAAATCTACATATGGCTTTGAAACTAATTCGCCTTCTATATTGACGGTTAGTCCATCAGGCAGCCTTGGGGCAATAATCAATAATGCAGAAATAAATTGACTAGAGATGTCACCTTTAATTGAAATCTCCTTTCCCTGAATCTTTCCCTTTATGTTGATTGGCGGCTTCCCGTCCTCTGATTCTGTTTCTACTCCCATTGTTTCTAATGCATCTAATATTGGCTGCATTGGTCTTTTTCTCCTCGACATGCGTTAATTGTGGCTATTGTATCATTTGATCTTAGAATTTTTTTTACAATACTTTTTCCATCTGATAATGCTGCAAGAAAAATTGCTCTATGAGTATAGCTCTTATTTGCTGGACACACTATGTGTCCTTTTAATTTTGATTTCTGAATTTTACAGTTCATGAACAAATGCCTTTTTGTTATTGATGTTTGCTATCATGATCTTACCTTCCAAACCTGAAAATTCCTTCATGATCTTTGTTTTATGTTTCTTATCTGATGTTGTAGCAATTCCATTAAGTATTGCTGCATTCCAGTAATCTGAGCTTTCTGCTAATTCCCAGGATTTCTCAAATGCATTATTGAATTCCTTTAATCTTTTCAAATTCCCTCTCTTTCTTGACTTTGGCAAAAAAATGATTGCCTCTAAATCTTTTGGTGCTAATTCTCTATGAATCAATTTCATCTTTAAATTATCGGTCACATTAAATCCTCCAAAATGACATGCACATGCATCATCATATGCGCCGGTTATGCTAACTTTGGTTTGTATTGATGTTTTTGCTCCTAATTTCAAAATCTCCTCATCTGAAATTTTCTTCCCAAATGCTTTTGCGCATGATAATGCAACGGCTGATGAGATTGCACTTGAACTCTTTAATCCATATCCTGTAGGTATATTAGACTTGAAATCTAGTTCTAATCTACTTTTTTCTAATATTTTTGCTGGGATCATATTTTTTATAATTTGATTTATCAAACGTGAACTAATTGTCTTATTTTCTGATGTAATCTGAATTCCTGTTCCTTCTTTTTTCACAAGTTTTGTTTCAACAAATGTATCTATTCCAAGAGTAGCTCCTTTTCCTGTTGCAATTGCATTGACAATTGATACTGCACCAAATACTTTTGCTATTACTTCTGTCATCCAAATCCTCCTAAAATAGAGCGTTTCATTGCCTCATATGGTGCTTTTTGATCTAACCAAATCTCAAATGAACGAATTGCTTGCCCAAGTAACATTTCATAACCATAAATTATTTTACAATTATTTTCTTTGGCTGTATTTATCAAATCTGTTTTTAATGGCTTGTAAACAATATCGTATACGGTTGTTTGTTCATCCATTAGACTACTTGGTATGATGTTCTTTTCACCTTTCAATCCAAGTGATGAAGCATTAACTATGAAATCAAATTTAGAATTCAATTCATTTATGGCATCTAGTTGTACTGATGTGGCATCTAATCCAATCTCATTTGAGAATCTGGCTAGTTCATCTCCGTTTTCTTTTGTTCTATTTGCAATTACTATATTATCTGCACCTTCTTTTTGAAATCCTGCAATGATTGCTCTTGATGCTCCTCCTGCACCAAGTAAAAATATTTTAGACTTTTTAATCTGAATTTCTTTTCTCTTAATTGGTTCTAAGAATCCGTCCATGTCCGTATTGAAACCTCTCAGAATTCCATCATCATTTAGGACTGTATTCACTGCACCAATTTTCTTACATGTTTCATCTACATTATCTAAATATCTCATCATCTCGATTTTATGAGGAATTGTAACATTGAATCCTGCAATTTTGATTTTTTTTAATGATTCTATGCCTGTTGCTAATTCTCCTTTGTCCACTTTGTATGCAATATAGGTACATTCAATTCCCAATTCTCTGTATGCAGCATTATGTATTGTTGGGGATAGTGAATGATCTATTGGGTCTCCAATCACTGCAAATGTCTGTAACATAACACTAATTCAAATTAGATTGATATAACCTATTCATTAGTAAAAAAAATTTTCATAGCAAAAATTAATTCTACCAAATGGCAGGAAAAGTATGCACAAAATACCTCTTATGATTATATTATTAATTGGCATATCATTAACTCCTCTTTCATTTTCTGAGGGCATACCTGAATGGGTAAAAAACAACGCTTCATGGTGGTCTGATAGACAAATCTCTCAAACTGAATTTGTTAATGGTCTTGAATTTCTAATTAACGAAGGTATAATCTACATACCTCCTACTGAACCTGGAATACCCGGTCCTGAAAAAATTATTCCTGATTGGGTTAGAAATACTGCTGGATGGTGGTCTGACAATCTAATTCCTGATTCAGAATTCATTAATGCAATGAAATATTTGATTGAGATTGGAATCATTGAGGTTGATGCTTCTAGTCCTGAATTAATTGAAGAAGAAACCGTTGAAGAAGAATTACCCGTGTCCTCTGATGTAGTTGGAAAACCTCTGCACATGTTACTTGAAGGTTATGATACTGTGACTCCTGAAAAAAAATTTGTAATTGATGTCAAAGTATTCTATGAAGAGGATTATTCACTAGAAAAATTTGGTGGTGGAAATCAACATGCACTAGATGATGTGCCTATTGAGATAGAATTGTATAATGAAGAAGGACTAATCCATACTTTTTCTGGAATAACTGAAGATGGAAAATTACGTTATGGCATTCTTGCACGTGAAACTGATCAGGATGGAACATTATGGATGATTAATAATCTATACACGGTATATGTTTCAGCATCACTTGACGGCCAAACAGTTACCAAAGCACATGAATACTATGGCGTAGCAAATTATGATAAGGGCTAGTTCTCTAAAGATTTTATCTCATCCACACTAAATTGTCCTGGCGCAATTGCTTTTCCTAATGAGACGTAGGTAAATGGACTTCCTAAGTGCAAACATAATATTCTTGAAAATTTTCCTTGTTCGCCCATGCAAAATGCAATGGTCTTACTCTTTGATTTAACAGAATAAAGTGATAACAATCTTGATGCATCTGAAACGCTTTTTGCTACTGTAACAATCTTTACCACATCTGAAAATTTCTTCATCTTGTTAAATTTTGCTCTAAGTTGAGACTCATTTGGTGTTTTCTTAAAATCATGCCAAGAAATTAACAATTTAGACTTGCTTTTCTTAAGATATGTAGCAAGTTTTTTGTCTTTTTGAATTGTGTTAAATTCTACATCTAGCAAATATGGATTATATTCTGCAATTAATCGTAAAATTGATTTTCTCTCATCTTCTTTTCCAACAAATAATCCTCCTTCTGATTTTGGTCTTAGTGTACAAACGCATCTTGAAAGATTTTTTTTTATATCTTCTAAAACAATTGGAATGTCTGATTTCTTTAAGAAATCAAACCGAATCTCTGCATAATCTGATTTTGAAAGTGCTTTTTTTAATACTGATTTAACCTTCTTTGGATTTTTTTCACCAATTGAAACACAAGTTCTATACTTCATTATTTTTCAAGTATATACTCGTCAGAAACTTCCATTCCAAAGTGTCTTCCAGTAGCTTCTTTTGAAAATGCCAATACTGAATCTCCTTTTTTGAGATGTGTTACTGATACTAATTGACCATTTGCTTTTACAAATCGGATTGTCTCTGCATCTTGTGCTATGATTCCTCCAATCTCATTTCCAACTTTTGCTTTAATCAATAACATTGGTCTTTTCTCAATTTTACAACGTCCGATAGCTGCTCTTCTTGCCTTTCCTTTTGAATTCAATATCAAAACTTCACTTCCTGTTTCTAACTCGGATAGATATTTTGTATTTCCGTCTGGCGATAATGTATAACAGTGAACTGCTCCTGCATTAACCCTGAAAGGTCTTGGTGATGTAAATGATGAACCTACTGATTCATTATGTACTAAGAACATAAAATTTGCACGGCTTCCAATCAACATACCTTCTCCTTTATGTAACATTGATGCAGTATCGACGCAAACTCGTTCTCCATCTCCTACCTCTTGAATTTCTGTAATTTTTGCTGTTTTCAAATCAAAATTCTTTGTTCCAAGATTGACCAAAGTCTCTTGTACTT
>LUMF01000008.1_pt1 | contig 18115 bp, 15 predicted proteins | sample 729701 | NCBI WGS metagenome assembly LUMF01 (sample SAMN03860270, study PRJNA289734) | marine metagenome | biome: seawater column; feature: ocean; material: water; isolation source: Red Sea water column Station 34 - depth 100m | place: Saudi Arabia: Red Sea | collected 2011-10-15 | depth 100 m | reverse complement strand
TGATATGAGACTCGATAATATCAGCTTGTTGATCAAAAATTAAAGGGCCTATATGCCCTTCCCTGATATTTGGATAATTAAGTTCTACTTCTTCAGCTAACCTAGCCAATTCGTTAATTAAATCCTCGGCAATTGACTCGTGGGCATAAACCCTCTCAATTGACTGGCAAGCTTGGCCTGTTGCCTGGACTGAAGCCCTAAGAATTATCCTTGCACTGGCTTTCGGGTCTGCGTTTTCTGTAACGATCACAGGGTCTTTACCTCCTAATTCAGCGTAGACAGGTATAAAGTTTTTAGCACAACTTTCATAGACCATTTTTCCTGTCTTCACACTGCCTGTAAAACAAACTGCATCAACATTATTAATTAAGTCTTGGCCTGTCTCACCGTCACCTTGTATATATCGACAAACTGCATGAAGTTCAGGAACCTTCTCTAGCGTTGCTTGAAGAGGTTGAATAAAGCGTGGTGTTATTTCACTTGGTTTAGTGATAGTAGCAGCCCCTGCCATTAAAGCAGGAAGAAGATCAATTAATGAGATCAAAAAAGGGAAATTCCAAGGACCAACGATCCCCACCACCTCGAAGGGTTTATATTGATGTTGATAAATCACACTTGGGGCTGAAGATTGTATCGGCTCCTTTTCAGCAAAATTTTTGCCATCAAGGCATCGCACAGAGTGTTTTGATTGATATCAATTGAAACCCTTTTACCTTTGCTGAGTGATAATTGCGTGTCATTAAATAATTCGGCTGTCTCCGTTGGCGTTATTCACTATATACTTCCTCAGAAAATTAGATGGTTAAGACTACGATTAAACATAATAGACATCAATAGTTATTTTATTAATTCATCAAAACGATCTGAATCAACATTACCTCCGCTCAATAAGATCAAAATATTTGAATTCTCGATTGAAAACTGATGCTTCAATGCAAAGGCTAGACCAACAATGCCACCCGGTTCTACCACGAGATTAAATTGTTTATAAGCAAAGCGCATGGCGGCTTTGATTTCATCTTCATTTACTGTGCCTACTTTTTGCCATCAAGGCATCGCACAGAGTGTTTTGATTGATATCAATTGAAACCCTTTTACCTTTGCTGAGTGATAATTGCGTGTCATTAAATAATTCGGGCTCCACTCCAATAATTTCACTCTGTTCAAAATAGTGTTTGATGGCAACGCTGCAACCAGCAATTAAACCGCCACCGCCCACAGGGCAAATAAAATAATCAATATCCTCCTCGATAAGAGCCATTTGATGTATCGCCTCAAGGGCTGCGGTCCCCTGCCCTGATATCACATCATAGTGATCATAAGCTGGTATTAGAAAGGCGCCTGTCTCGGTAGCAATTTTTTTAGCAATTGCTTGTCTTGATTCATTGTATCGATCATAAAAGATAACTTTTGCACCTAGAGATTCAGTTTTTTGTATTTTAGTTTTTGGGGTGTCCTCAGGCATAACGATCGTGGCTTTGACTCCCATAAGATTAGCCGAGTAAGCAACTCCTTGAGCATGGTTCCCAGAAGAAAAAGCAACCACATCCTTTTTTTCATTCTTTTGAAAATACTGATGCATTGCAAAATAGGCTCCTCTTGATTTAAAGGATCCATTGATTTGATTGCATTCTGCCTTTAGATACAAATTAACACCCATCTCACGATTCACCTCCTCAGAAGAAAGCACGGGTGTCTCTCTGATTACTCCAGCTAGGGCCTCATTGGCATTGAGTATGTTGTTAATATCGATCAATCTAATATTTACTTTTTTTATCTGTCATTTAATATTAAGTTTCATTCATATTTGAGGTGGAATCAAATGGAAACATACATTGTGACAATTTATGCGAAAGAAGATCATGCTGATGACGTGGAACAATATTATAAAGGGCTTCAGCCTCTCTATGAAGAAGCTCAAGGTTTCATTCAAAGAAAAATATTTCGCGCTAAAACAGGGGCAATGGTAGAAGCAGTTCGCAACACATACTCAGAAGAAGAATTAGCCAATACACCAGAAGAGGATCATGATCACGGCGAACACTTTGTTATGATTGAAGAATGGGATTCAATTCAGGATCGGATTAACTTTGGGAGAAGTCTTAGTAAAGAGCACCATATGAAGGTAATACCGTATCTACTGCCAAATCACTCGCATGAGTTCTACAAGGATTTAAGCTAAAATATTGTCTATCTTTTTAGCACAGATAAAGTCATTCTCAGAAAGTCCACCGATAGAATGAGTTGAGTAAACAACTCTGCAGGAGCCGTATTTAACTGTTAAATCCGGGTGGTGATCTTCAGCTTCAGCAATCCATGCAACAGCATTAACAAATGAGATGGTTTTGTTGTAGTTTGAGAACTTAAATTCCTTCACAATTTCCTTTGCATCGTCTGAAATCTTCCATTCAGGATCAATCGCCTCAGCAATCTGCTGTGCCGCAGCCATATCCAAGGGTTCTACACCGCCCTCACAGGGAACGCATTTTTTATTTTCTAAATCATTATTGCTCATTTTCTTCTCCTAATTTATAGATGGGGAATTGCAACAAAAGTGCCCCCATTCTGCTCCGATAACTTTCTCATTAAATGAGCAAACCTTGCTCCGTTTTCGTATCCAACCTGTGTTGGAAAACCAATGCCGTGAATCCTTACTAAACGATTTCCAAAACGATCTGCTTTATTGATTCGAGAAACATACCGACAGACTGCCTCAACAGAACCTCTAGGAAAATCATCACCAAAAACATAAATACTGATTTGCTTATCTTCTTCATAAAACGTACTGATTGCTTCGGTGATGCCTTCAACAGGGCTGGAATCACTATAGGGATTCCAGAATTGTAGCGTTCGGGTAATGTTTCGCCTAATCTCAGGTGAGTCTGGGATCCATCGGCCCGCATAGGTTCCAAACATATATTCACCCTCGTCATTTAAAACTTGTATGCCTTTAACGGTGGGGTAAACGCTTAAGGTTTCAGTAATCTTTTGTATCACTAGATTCCAAGGCCCTTGATACATACTGCCTGAGGTATCTATAACGAAAATAATATACTCGCTATCTACAGGAATGCCCCCCACAGTTGAATCATCAGTTGGATTATAATCTTTTAGCAATCTCTTCATTTCTTCAGTTAAGGCCTGTTTTGCCGAGAGCAAACTGTTCATTGTTCCTGTTGACTCCTCGGACATTGATCTGGTTGCACTAAACTCACCTTCCATCTCTGAAAGGTCGCCTGCTAGTTTATTCTTTTTCTTTTTATTCTCTGAGAGCTGTTCTTCAATTTCCTTTAAGTCTCGATTTATCACAGTTGAATCGCCTCTAAGCTCATTGAGTTCTTGCTCCAACTTAACAATTAACTGCTGTAAATCTTCACGACTCTTCTCGATGGTCACCGGTTCATAAATTTTTGTAATAACCAGGAGTAAAATAACTGCTCCAAAACCGCAACAAACCACATCCAAAAAAGAAAGGTTGAAAGTTTCCATATTTCGTCTTTTTCTCATTATGGCCAATCCCTTGATGGAGCCATAAAGCTTCCATTGGAACGTATGGCAAGACGCCAGTATGCCTCAGCAGCAAAAGGATCTCCATCCATTGGAAACAAGAGCACATTCACTGGAATTGGAGGGAGCTCTCTGAGTGCCTGATCGAAATATCTTATTCGCTGCTCTGGCTTAACCATTGTGCCAGGGCTTGAGTCGCGTCTACCCTGGGTGGGTAACCCATCTGTTAAAAGAAAAATATTATCGGGCCTGGGTTCCAGGTCATCAATCATCTCAAAGGCTTTGATGAGGCTTGTTCCGTTTTGAGGAATAGTTGATCTTAATTCATTCATGGCTTTTGCAATAGTGGTCCCATCTGTCACCTCTAACCAATCTCCTTCAGAGTCCTTGATTGCACTAACGGTTGATTCATTAAAAGTATAGATTTGGAACTTAGTGCCTTCTGTGAGACGAGTTGTTAGCCAGTCCACACTATTTACTGTTTGCCTCCATTTTGGTGCTTTGACCTTCTGACTGTCTTGCATGTTTCTGTAACGAATAACATTGACATAGGTCCTGCCTAGCATGCTTGCTGATGCATCAACCAAAAAAAGGACGTGTTTGCCACCCAGCTTCAACTCAGTAAGATATTGACGATTGCCATCACCGATAAACTCCCTAAGTGATCTTCCAGGATCAGAGGCCTCAAGTGCTGCCTGAGCACTCATTCTTTTATTGGATTCCATGAGTTGTTGTATATCCGATTGAAGTCGCTTGATATCGTTCTCTGAGGCTAGGGAATTATTTTCATAAAACTCAATCTCTTTTAATAGCTCCTCTAGTTTCTCTTGTAATTCACTGACACTTCCTTGAATGAGTGTATTTTCCTTTTCCGTCTTTTCTAATGAATTATTAAGCCTTACCAATTGCTTTTGCTCATCAAATATTTGTTCCTCCAGCAGTTTGGTCTCTGATTGGAGTTCTGAGCTTGCCTGATCACTCCGACTTTTAACCTGAGAATTTATAATCATAAAGAACAAAATCACAGCCCCAAAACCGCATGAAATTACATCAAGGAATGATAAGTTGAAAACGCTAAATTGTCTTCTGGCCATAAATAACTGCCACTAATCTCCCTTAAGATGGGTGATTAAATTTTGATCGCAGTAACCTTCTGTCTCGAAAATCTGACGCTCTTGAAGTAATTGAAGCTGGTGCACCAAAAACATAATGACAATACTAATCAACAACGCAATAAAGGTTGAATTGAAAGCCACGCCGAGATTCTGAGTGACGCCACTAATATCCCCATCCACGGCCCTGTGTGCCAATGAAAGAGCGGCTCCAATGCCTCTAACTGTTCCAATAAAACCAATTGATGGAATCGCCCAAGCAATATAACGTATCATGGATAGCTCAGATTCTAATCGGTCAGCTTCCGATTCAACCATTGTGTGGGTTGATGTGGAAACATCTTGAACATTTTTTGTGGTGGAAAAACGCTTTAACCCGTTCATGAGAATACGAGGCAATAGAAGTTGCTTCTTGGATTCAGGTAAATTTTCTAATTGTCTGAGAAAGTCTTTTGAATCCTCAGGCTTAATACTCTGACCCTCTCGAATAGGAATGAGGTCTTCTTGCAATAGTCTTCTTTCATTAATCGATGATTGTGCCTTAAGGGTCATAATTGCAAACGCCCAAAGCATCAAGATAAAACAAGCCTCTTGCTCAAAATCTCTGACTATGACATAAAAAGATCGTTCAGGGACATAGTTAATATCTTGCTCTATCATGGCTTGCTGTTCTTGAATTATCGAGGCAGCCTCTGGTCGAACAACTGAGACGTAAAAAGCGTGAACCAGGATAATAGATAAAATTAATGCGAATCCTTGGTATAAAAATTCCTTTGAAAGATTTTGTGTGTTCATTGAATCCCCTGTTTATATATCCGATGGAAAACTTACAGAAACATCTGCAGATAATGGCTCGGAAGGAATAAATTCTTCAAGCGTTTCCTCTTCATAGGCAGCTTGTATTCTGTCTAATTCCTGTTGTAATTCTTGATCAATCTCTTCTTGGGTCCTACTCATGCTGTTATCGGGAGCAGTTTGTTCTTTGGATTGAGAATAGACGGCTCCAATACCTAGGCTAAACCCAAGCAATAGTATCGTTAGAGTTATTGATATTTTTTCTTTCACAATCTTTAATTTATTCGTTTTCAGTATACCTTGCAATCCTAAAACCAACATCTAATCTGCCTTGTGTGCCATAGTCTCGGTAAGCGAACCTTAATGCAGTAATGGTTGAATGTCGCCAACTTGATCCACGGATTACCCTCATGCTTCCATCCTCAGGTCCAACCGGGTCCTTATCAAGCTGATTAACTTGTCTATTCATCGTTGAATAATAATCATTCACCCATTCAGAAACATTGCCGCCTAAATCATAAATGCCGATGCTGTTTGGTTTGAATTTATTGCTTGGGGAAGAGACCGGATAACCGTCCCAATAATTCGACAACACATTAGTCATAAGACTCTCGGCGGATTCATCCGCATAGTTTCCTGAATTCTCCTCCGGTGGCATGCTTTCGCCCCAAGGGTATTTCTGCTTACCCCCACCACCATTATATCTTGCTACCCATTCCCACTCAGCCTCTGTGAGAAGACGATAGCCATTAGTAATGGGTGTGATCAATTTTAATTTCCCGTCAACCAATCTGTAAGCTGGGCTCAAGGATTCCTTCTCACTTAACCAGTTACAATATTTAGCTGCTTCTTCCCAAGTCACCATGACTGTGGGGTGAAACCCGTTAGAGAGTTCTCTATATGATTCAGCTCCTGATGTGTGCTTTGGATTAAAAGCTCTAAATTCATTATTGATCACTTCTCGAGTGCCCACGTAGAAGGGCCTGGTGATTTCAATTAGTCTTTCGCTCTCATTTGATTGTCGCCCTTGTGACCTTCTGGGGGTTCCCATAATAAATTGACCAGGGGATATTAATCTCATCTCCAGACCCTGAGATGTCTTTAAGGACTGAGGCATAGCGGCTAAGACTGTCTCCTCCTCAGTCAGTAATCTAATGTTTAAGGTCTGGTCAAAGCCAGGGGTCGGTTTGACTTTAATTTCTTGAGTAACAAGCCCATCTTTTTTAACCGTTAGGGTTTGTTCTTTTGCAATTAAATTTACCTTTAGAGGTATACGTCCGATGGTTTCATTATTATTCATCACCAAGGCATCTTTTGTTCCTTGAATGTTCACATTTCCATAAATCGGTTGAAGATCCACTTTTAGCAGCTCAGAATCTTTGCCCGTTGATTTCAGTGTTTCAACAGTATCCAATTGAATACTTCTGTCTTGAGTTCGAAAACCAGGCTTTGAGAAGCTGATTAAATGAGTTACAAGTGGCTCTAGCTCCAGATCAATGGGAGTCATTCCTAAATAGATTGAATTCAGATTTACCGATGCCCCTTCAGGGGTACTTATAATTTGGAGCTTGCTGTCAAGTCGATCTAGCTTAAAGGGTTCTGTAATAATCTTCTCCCCGGCCTGAACGGCTAACTCTGAGGTGAGATCCTTATAACCTGATTTTCTAATTGAAAGAGTATGTTTGCCATCAAGGATATCCAGATCCAAAGGACTAAAACCTTTGCTCTGTCCATCAAGGACGACTTCGGCTTCACTTGGGTCTGTATTTATCTGAACATCTGCCCATGCAGGCTCAAGATCAAAGATGAATTGTTGCTCTTGATTCATACCTTCTATAATCAATTGTTCCTGGATAGAAAAATATTTTTCAAATCTCAGTTCAATATTTTGTTTTCCAGCTTCTATTAAGTAACTGCCCTCTGATTCAGATTTAACTATTCTTTCATTAACATAAAGTTCATAATCAACAGCGGGTTGTGTTTTAAATTGAATTACTCCTGGTAGTTTTTTAAGATTAATATCAAAGACTTGCGAAGATTCTTCATTAATCTCAATAACCAGGGTGTCAGTGAAGTAACCCGACTTAGAATAACGAGCTTGATACTCTCCAGGACGGAGTAAAAAACGACCACTAATTTTCAAATGAGGAAAAAACCCCCCAGAGACACTAATATTTGCATCACCCGGAGTTGTCCTAATTTCTACAGCCTTTGAGGTGAACAAATAAAACAAGAAATAACTCAACGCCAAGAAAAAGACAGCGCCAGATCTTTGAAAAAACTTATTTTGGAAAATACTCTCACTTTGCCTTTTCTGAAATTGAGTAGGTTGATCCTCCATTGAAAGATTACTCACCTTCACTTCTAGTAATTCAGAAGAGAGATTAAAGCTAATTAACTTTTCTGAGACCTCCAATTGATCGCCATCACTGATCCAGTGATTCCCTGTTAAAGGTTGTCTATTAATCATAGCCTCAAGAGTGGGGTTGATTTTTTGCAAAACATAACGGCCATCGATTAAATCGATAATCATAGCCACACCCAGTGAAAGCGAACCTGAAATCTTAATATCAGTGTTTAGATCTGAGCCTATCCTTATAGGTAAATCATCACGGCTTAATGACCGCTCATTGTCTGATTCTTTTAAAATAATCTTCATATCCTGTCTCTGCATATGATTATAAACCTTTGATCTAAATTCTCTGGGCTGACTTTAAATCTCAATGTTGTATCCCTGTACCCAATTCGGGTTCCTTTTGCCGTGTAAACTCCAGGTTTCAGAAGAATTGTTTTTTGCTCAAAAAGACCAAACTTTCCTGTTTTATAGAGAACCACATCTGTTTTAAGATCTGAAATAAGAGTAACCTCAACGGGTGTGGAAGCTATCTTTAAAGTTTGTTCTAATTCACTGATTTGTTGGGTCATTTTTGGACCCTTGTTCATAATAGATTGGGCTTGTATTAAGACTTGTTGAGCTTGATTAAATAATTTGTCATCATTCAGATTTTCAGCTTGTGCAATAAAAGAAATCATCTGATTTATTAAACGAATCCGGCTATTTACTCTCATCAAACTATCTTTGACTTCACCAATATTAGAATCAAAATTCAGTATTGTTTCATAATATGATTTGGCATCGTCCCACTCCTCATTAACCTCAGCAATCAATCCCTTGTACTTAAGAGATTTTGTGAGTGAGGTTCTCCTCTGAATCTCTAATTCTTCAATAGCTTGCTGTCCTGCTCTAGATTCAGGATCAATCTCCAAACTTTTTTGAAATGCTACCTCGGCTTCATCAAATTTTTCTTCCTTCATCAAGGCATAGCCCTTTGAAAGCGAGGATTGAAATTGCTCTTTATCGTTTTCTAAGATCGCTTTTGACAACCCTTGTTGTGCTTGTAACCATTCGGAGTCAATCACTAAGGCTTTTTCAAAAGCTCCAATCGATTCGCTCCATTGTCTTTGTTCACTCAAGCTTTCTCCCAACTGAGTGTATTCAATAACCTTGTCTAACTTAAGAGCTCGATCAAGTCCTTTCCTGGCTAACTCATTGCCTCCGTCTATTGCTAATGCCGTTTCAAAATTTGCTATTGCCAGGTTCTTATCGCCTTCAAGGATAGATTCTTGTCCCAGTAGGAGAGCTCTTTCTAAGGTTTCTGGTATCGAAATTTCAAGATCCGTAAGTAACTGCATTGCTTCTCGATAGCTCTTAGCAGCTATATCATAAGCTCTATTAAGGTATGCGTCGTCTCCCTGAGATTGAAGGTCTCTAATCCTTACCCATTGCTCATCAGCCCATAATTGAACCCCACTCGATTTTAGATCATCCATCTTATTCAGCATTTCAGATAACAACGCTTCAGCTATTGGTTTTTGAGCTAAGACTGCCTCATTTAAAAATACTTCAGTATTTCCGTCCTCTATACCCTCCTCCAAAATAATCTCCTCATTCTCAGCGACAAACCGTGGTAGAACAAAAACCACAATGACAAGGATCGCTGCCAAGACTGTGAGCAGAGAATAGGCTGTGGCTGGCTTGACTTGCTGCTGACTTTGGCGGTCAAGCCTCTTCTGATGGATGGTCTTACCCTCAGATTGATTCTCAGTTAATTCAATTGACTCTGATTCTTCAGGAGTGGTCTTTTTCATGGCTTAGTTTACTGAACTGAAGAGTCTGAAATTTGAAAGCCAGTCTCATCAATATAAATCTGCTTGAGCAACTTCCTCCATTCAAGAAATTTTTCTTGTGCATTACCTGTCAATCTTATGGTTTGGCCTTCTAATTCTATAATTAGAGGTTCTGCTTGGGAATCAAAAGCAGTTCCAAGCTCTTTCATGGATTCTTTGTATATTTTTGCTTCGGATGCTTTCCCAAACCCGCTCCTCATTGCTTCCATACCTCCATAGATTGCCATTTGTCTCATGGTGCTACTGGCTCGACTATCACCATCGGAGGCAATTGCACCCAATAAGGCTGCTGCTCCGAGTAACTGCCTTGTTCTTGCTGATTTTTTCAATTCTTGATAAGTGATCATGTCTTCTCTTGAGAGCTTCCGCCAATCTTCATAGGGTTGTGAAATATTTTCATAAAGTTGAGCGTAGTACTCATTCAAAGTATCTAAGAGAAGAAACTCTCTTTCCTGGATGTTGTAAACCCTTTGCATAATGGCGTCATCGTCATCCGGTAAACGTTGAGCCTGATAAATATTCTTTTTGTCTTTAACTAAATATTCATTATAGACATTGGGGATCAATTCTGCTGCAAACCTTATGTCACCTATTTCACTAATTCTCTCTAGCTCTTCGGTCTCGAATTGTTGTTTAATCTTGATCAAATCATTAGCTATTTTGTTATAAACATTTTGATAAGGATCCTGTGTTAAATCTCTTCTCTTACTGTATGAACTTTGGGCGATGGTGGATGAATAAACTTTATTGACCCACTCTTTTCCAGTGATATCCCAGACGCCTATTCTGATTGAAATATCTAAACCATCTGATACCTCTATTCTTCCAGTAACAATAAGGTCAATTGCTTCTGAAATTTCAGGTAACACCCATACACCGCCCCAAAAACCAGTATCTTGTAAGGTCTTCTTTAAGTGAAAAGGCATATATCTGGCCTCAGCTTTCCTAATTTCAGGAAAAATAAAATCATCTTCTTCCTCGGGTATGTTTGGATCAAAAAGCAAAATTCCTATATCAAGAAGCTCTTCTGAAGGGAGTTCAATCTGTGCGCGATCCAAACCAACTTTTTCATATTGAATGGTTTTAGCATCGACAACGCTCGTGCTAAAGATAAAGAAAAAAACAATACTCAGATTCTTTAAGGCTAGTAGGCTTTGTCGAAATTCAATTGTTTTCATTTCTTAATACCCATGTGCTTTCTATACTCATCCCAAAGGGCTGCTCTTATCATTGGATCATCTTCTTGAACTGCTGCTTCTCTAATTTGTCTTGCAATAACATCCTCTCCAGTTCCATCCATCGGTATATCCTCCGGAATCCTCTCTTTTATTTCATCTTGATCACCAGAAGTGGCCTCCGTGGTCTCATCCATCTCATTTTCTGAGCTGTCTTGGTCTTGATCTTGACCTTCAGTTTCAGAACCGCTCATCTCTGAAGATTGCCCAGACTCCATATCCAATGGTCCATCTAAACCGCCTTGTTGAATTGCTTGAGCATCGGCACTCTCTTGTGCAGTCATCCCTCCTAGTGATTGATTAGCTGCTGCTATAATGACTCTTTCACCTTGCATTTCCTTGTCAAAATCACCCAGAGATTCATCAAAAACTGAGGAAGCAGATTGGCCAGAACCGATCTCAGAAGAGGTTCCCGAGGCCCCTGAATCACTATTGGTGCCCTGCATAGACGCATTGGTTCCGCTGCTGCCTTCATTTGTGGACGCTGCGTCACTCGAAGTGGACGATTGGTTACCTGAAGTTTGCTGTGTTCCTGTAGATGCTGAACTAGATTGCGAAGAAGGAGAACTAATTGAACCTTGAGATGAAGGGAAAGACATTCCTCCAATCGAACTGGATTGTGAACTAGAACTCGACGAGGAACTTGAAGGCGATTGTGAACCACTTGAACTGGCAGGTGAACTAGAACTTGGTGGGCTAGTTGATGGTGATTGAGAACCGCTTGATGAACTCTGTGAGGTTTGCCCTGAAGGGGCGCTCATTTGCTGTACCGCACAACCATTAAGGGTAATCACGGTTAATAATAAAATAAATTTTCTTTTTACTGACATATCTCTTCTCTAGTGCCAGCTTAGCAGAACTATGTCTATTATATCATCAAAATCAGCGCCGACAAAAACATACAAAATAACAACTTCTGAGAAGATATATTCTTATTTTGGTAGGATTTGGTTTCAAATATTCAAACACATGGAGAAAATATGACTATCGAACTAGCATCTGAAGAATTTAAATCTAAGATTGGTACCGTCATTCATCAAAGCGAATGGATTGAAATATCTCAAGACATGATCAATGCATTTGCAGATGCTACAGATGACCATCAATGGATACATATTGATACTGAAAGAGCTGCTAAAGAGTCGCCTTTCAAAGCTACTATAGCTCACGGTTATTTCACACTTTCTCTCTATCCTAAATTAAGAGGATTAGTGGATCCAAATGATCCTCCATTTCCTGGTACTAAAAATATTATTAACTACGGTATTAACAAACTTCGATTCCCTGGGCCTGTGATCTCAGGCAGCAAGATTCGCTCAAATTGCACTTTGCTCTCAGTCGAAGAAGTTAAGGGAAGCCTTGAATTGTTAGAGGAGTACTCTGTTGAAGTCCAGGATCAGGATCGTCCAGCCTGTGTCGCTGAATGCATTATGAGACTGTATTTCTGATTAACCTTAACCGGTTGAAGTCTAGGATGGAGGAGTGGTTACTCCCTAAGAGCTCTTCTTAAAACCTTACCAACATTGGTTTTTGGAAGTTCATCAATAAATTCAATTTCTTTTGGAACCTTGTATGCGGTCAAATTCTCTTTGCAATGAGCTATGATTTCTTTTTTAGTTAAGCTTTGGTCGCTCTTAACAACAAATAACTTAACACCCTCACCTGTTTTTTTATCTGGAACGCTAACACAGGCAGCCTCAACAACACCAGAGTGTAAACTCACAACATCTTCGATCTCATTTGGGTAAACATTGAAACCTGAAACTAGAATCATATCCTTTTTGCGATCGACTATTTCAAGGAACCCATCTTTATCAAGAGTCCCGATATCTCCTGTTCTAAAAAAACCATTGTCATCGATCGCCTCAGCTGTGGCTTCTTCATTTTGCCAATAGCCCTGCATGACTTGGGGTCCCTTAACACATATTTCACCTGGCTGTCCTCGCCTTACCTCTTTGCCATCATCACCTCTAATAGAGATTTCGGTGCTCGGGACTGGAAGACCGACCTTGCCATTAAATTCAGTTAAATGAGGAGGAGAAGCACTCACACTTGGTGAGGTCTCTGATAGCCCGTATCCTTCCAATAAAACCTTTCCTGTGAGTTTCTGCCAACGTTCAGCTGTTGATCGTCTGCATGCAGATCCGCCCGTACCTGAAAGTTTCATAGCGTCAAAATTAACTGAGTCAATTTCTGGGTGATTCAAAAGTGCTTCATAAAGGGTGTTCACGCCGTTAAAGATAGTAAAGGGCCATCTCTTGATCTCTCTTACAAATCCTGTGGTATCTCTAGGGTTAGTGATGAACACATTTAAACCTCCTTTGGTGTAACCTGCTAATACAACTACTGCCAGTGAGTAGATATGATACATCGGTAAAGCATTAATAAATATATCGCTACCTTCATCGTCAATCACGTCTGTCAATAGCGCATCTAACTGTTCTAGGTTTGCTACGATATTGCCGTGTGAGAGCATTGAACCTTTTGAAAGACCTGTGGTGGCTCCTGTGTATTGAAGAAATGCTAAATCACTGACTGATATTGAGGTTTCATTAAAATCAGCCTCTGGTCTTTTGAGCATGGCTTTAAAGCCGATGGTATTCTGAATTCTATAAGACTTTATTCCTCGCTTTACAAACTTAATTACAAAATTCATCAAAGAGCCCTTAAGTGTTCCAAGGTAGTCTCCTATTTTTGTAACTATCACATGCTCTATGCTGATCTTATCCATAACTTCTTGGAGAACATGCGCCGAACCTTCAAAGATAAGGATGGCTTTAGCGCCTGAATCTCTTAATTGATGCTCAAGCTCTCTCGGGGTATAGAGCGGATTAACATTGACGACAATTAGGCCGGCTCTGAGTGCGCCAAAGACAGCTACTGGATATTGCAATAAATTTGGCATCATAATAGCAAGACGATCGCCTTTTTTTAGCCCTAAAACATTTTGTAGATAGGCTGCAAAACTTTTGGAATCTTTGGCAACTTGCCGAAAACTCATCGATACACCAAAATTAACAAACGCCTTGTTATCAGGGTATTTTGTCTCAGCTTCATCCAAGATCCTGACCAAGGTCTTTCTTGGGTCAAAAACCAACTCTTCCGGGGTGTTTTCCGGATAATTTTTTAACCAAGGTTTTTTCCTACTCATATCCCACCATAAAAAATAATAATCTTTAATCTAACCTAGAGTGTTCAATTTTTCACCTATATTAGTTGCAACCATGCCCTCAAAAGTTCATTATTTCATCCTTAACGGTTGAAACATATGGATAAATCAAGGTTCCCAAATTTTTATCAACTTCCTATTGAGGATCGGATTGAAGCGGTCTTTGAGAGAGGCCTGATATCTGAAGAAGATTATAAATTGCTGAAGAATCAGCAACAGCGTCTTGATCTTCAAAGTGCCGACAAAATGATAGAAAATGTTATCGGTGTCATGGGTATGCCTGTAGGTCTAGGCCTTAATTTTTCAATCAATAATAAAGACTATGTTGTTCCACTTGCGGTAGAAGAGCCATCCATAGTTGCGGCATTAAGTTCAGCTGCAAAAATAGCCAGAGAATCTGGCGGATATACAGCAGATGCAACAGATCCAATATTAGTTGGACAAATCCAAGTGGTAAACATCGAAAACATTGAACAAGCCAGAAACGACTTACTGAATAGAAAAGAAGAAATCTTAAACCTCGCTAACAGTCTACACCCTAGAATGGTTGCAAGGGGTGGTGGAGCAATCGACTTTAAAATCAAAACCTATCCAATGGAATCTTTTGATGGAGAAATGCTTATTATTGACCTCCATGTCAATACCATGGATGCCATGGGTGCCAATCTTGTTAATGGAATGTGTGAAGGCATAGCTTCATTAGTTGAAACCATAACTGAAGGTGAAGTCTTTCTAAGAATCTTGTCAAACCTTACCGATCAATCACTGGCATCAGCATCAGTTACAATCCCAGCTGAAGCCCTAGCAATTAAAGGGTATGATGGCGAGCGAGTCAGAGACGGAATAATCATTGCTTCTGATTTTGCTCATGCTGATCCCTATCGAGCATCTACTCATAACAAAGGCATTATGAACGGAATTGATGCTCTAGCATTGGCTACAGGCAATGATTGGCGAGCAATAGAGGCTGGTGCTCACGCCTATGCTTCCAGGTTAGGTCGTTACACCGCCTTGTCGAAATGGTCTAAAAATGACAATGGAGATTTAATAGGGCAAATTCAGTTACCAATTAAGGTGGGCATTGTGGGAGCTCCTATTGAATCAAATCCAGCTGTTGCATTAAACCTCAGAATACTCAATGTTAACTCTGCCACAGAGCTGTCTAAAGTCATGGCTGCAGTAGGATTGGCACAAAATTTTTCTGCCTTAAAAGCATTGGCGACTGACGGTATCCAGAAGGGTCATATGACATTACATGCACGATCAGTTGTGAAGGCAGCTGATACGCCACATCATTTGTTCGACAAAGTGCTAGAGAAACTAATATTCAGCGAAGAAATAAAAGTTTGGAAAGCCAGAGAAATACTCGAAGAATTAAAAAAATCAGACTCAAAGAGCATAGGCAAAAAGTCAATCTCAGAAACCGTTTCTGATTCTGTTGAGGGGATTGGTCACGGAAAGATCATCCTTCTAGGAGAACATTCTGTGGTCTATGGTAGACATGCTATAGCTGTACCTGCGCCCGTTAATATCAGAACCAAGGTACAGGATACAGAGGATGAAATACTATTAATGATCCCTTCTTGGGGAGTCGAATATAGGCTTGATAAAAACCCTAAGAAAAGACAATCCTTCGAAAAACCTGCTGGCCTGATATTGGATCAAATGGGGCTTAGTAAGAAAGGTATGAAGATCGAGGTTTTCTCAGATATTCCTAGAGGCATGGGTTTAGGTGGGTCTGCTGCAATAGCCGTCTCAATTATCAAGGCCCTAAATAATCATTTTAAGCTGGCATTAAACCAAGATGAAATAAATCAAATGGCCCTTGAATCTGAAAAGATTGCACACGGGAATCCAAGCGGTATTGACAATACGATGGCGACATATGGGCATCCCTTAATTTTTCGAAACGGAGATAACCCATTGATCGAACCCTTGAATATCAACGAAACATTTTCAATTTTGGTTGGCTTTTCATCCACTGAAGGTCTTACCGCGAAAACTGTCGGTATCGTAAGGGATCTTTGGAAAAAGAACCCTGGGGTTTATGAAAAAATCTTTGATGAAATCGATTCTCTAGCCCTTCAATCAATCCAGGCAATACAAAACAATGATTTTGAGTTGCTTGGCCAATTAATGAATATCAATCATGGACTATTAAACACACTTCAAGTCTCAACACCAGAACTTGAACGACTCATCATGATTGCAAGAGAATCAGGGGCATTAGGTGCTAAATTAACCGGTGGTGGTGGTGGCGGAGCTGTCATTGCTTTGTGCAAAGATATTGATATCACTAAGTCTGCTATTGAGTCTGAAGGTTATGAAACCTTAGTCGTTGAAATCCATAATCCGTGAATGCTGAACTGACATTAGAAGAGAAGAACAAAGACTTATTAATACTGGTCGATGAATCGGATGAAGCATTAGGTTTTAAATCAAAGTCTGAATGTCATGAAGGGAATGGAACGTTGCACAGAGCATTTTCCGTTTTTATCTTTAATCCTTTAGGCCAATTGCTCATTCAAAAAAGAAGTTCCAATAAAGAATTATGGGATCTTCACTGGTCCAATAGCTGCTGCAGTCATCCTCAGAAAAATGAACAGATGGAGTTGGCTGTTAAAAGGCGATTAAAGGAGGAACTAGGTATTGAATGCCCAGTGCATTATTTGTATAAATTTACCTATCATGCAACATACAAAGATCTGGGCAGCGAACATGAGTTATGTCATGTCTATGTGGGTCTTTTTGATGGAGAGATTAAGGCTAATCCTGAAGAGATCGATGATTGGAAATTTATAAAGCCTGATGATTTACAAGAAAGAATAAGAAATTCAAAAAAAGATTACACTCCATGGATGAAAATTGAATGGGAGATGCTTACAGCCTCCTATAAAAGGGAAATAGAGAATAGAATTGGCATAAAGCTTTAGAGGATTAAAATTGATCTTCAGATAAAGCCATTGTCGTTTTTGAACCCGACATTAGTGCTTTTGAATAAAAATGAATCATTGGCAAACACTGCTCGATAAAAAAATTAGAAGAAACCAACTTTCCCTTATAGAATTCCCTATCATTCCCATCGTCTATATTTTTTAAGGCTAATAAGGCAGAGCGACAAGCGATCCATCCGCCTGTAAAAGTTCCCATTAGCATTAAAAAATTATAGCTAGCTGATCCAGCAAGGAAAGGGTCATCTGTCTGGGAATCTAAAATATAATTCACAGAATCCTCAACAACGCTTATCGCTTCTTGCATACTCTTTTTAATGTTTGAAAGATTCGCTTGATCGGAATCGATAGCATCAATCTCAGAAGATATCTCAGAGATGAATCGATTGAGTTCGTCGCCGTTATCCCTGATAACTTTCCGACCTATCAAATCATTAGCCTGGATTCCTGTGGTCCCTTCATAAATGGTGGTAATCCTAGAGTCTCTAAAATGTTGAGCTGCCCCGGTCTCCTCGACATAACCCATGCCGCCATGAATTTGCAGGCCAATTGAAGTAATTTCCTGGCACAATTCACTGCACCACCCTTTTGTAATTGGAGTAAGAAGATCGGCTCTTAGACTATGCTGCTCATTATTAGCTGCCAGATCCAATTCTAGAGTATTGATGTAAACAAGAATGCGCATGACCTCTATTTGAGATCTCATTTTCAATAACATCCTTCTTACATCGGGATGATGAATAATGCTCACTCTCTGAGACTGATCATTAGTCCTGCCCTGGACTCTCTCCTTAGCATAAGACAAAGCCTGTTGATAAGCACGCTCAGCTATAGCTACACTTTCACAAGCTACTCCTATTCTTGCATCATTCATCATGGTAAACATGCAAGAAAGTCCCTCGTTAACTTCGCCAACCAAATAACCTGTCGCGTCTTCAAAGCTCATTACGCAAGTCGCACATCCATGGATACCAAGTTTATGCTCTATTGAAACTGCCTGAAGATTATTTCGCTCTCCCAGGCTTCCATCATCCTTAACCAGATATTTTGGAACCAAAAATAAAGAGATGCCCTTAACGCCTTCTGGTGCATCAGGTAATCTTGCTAGCACAAGGTGAATTATATTCTCAGAAAGATCATGCTCACCCCATGTAATAA
>LUMF01000273.1_pt1 | contig 18306 bp, 27 predicted proteins | sample 729701 | NCBI WGS metagenome assembly LUMF01 (sample SAMN03860270, study PRJNA289734) | marine metagenome | biome: seawater column; feature: ocean; material: water; isolation source: Red Sea water column Station 34 - depth 100m | place: Saudi Arabia: Red Sea | collected 2011-10-15 | depth 100 m | reverse complement strand
TCCTTGATATGATGCATCTTAGGGTTATGTAATCCATACATATCAACATAGTCTGTTTTCAATCTGACTAAACTATTATTCAGTGCTTTTCTTGTGAACTCTTCGTCAAATTGTTGTGGCAATTCTGTATGACCGACTTGTTTTACCTGTTCAAAATCATACCCATATTTTGTTGAAATAACAACCTCGTTTACCTCAATTCCACTTTTACCTAATTTCTTGTACTTCATGCAACTATCTCCTTGAATTTTTCTAATTTTTCGTTAATTTCGTTATCACTCAAAGCTAACTCACCTGATTCAAAATTAGAATTTAATTCTATCCAAGATTTACATCCTGAAAATTCAGGCTTTAATGGTAAATTAAATTCTGGAATTTTCACAGTTTTTAGAAATACTGCCTTCATTGGTTTTTCTGGCTTCCAGTTTCTCCTCTCTTGAATATAGGAATCACTCCAAACATGAAATGATGATAGATTTCTAATTATTTCGTTATCTTTGATATCTTTTTCATATAATATTTCGGCATATGATGAAATTTTGTTAAAATTTTCATTTGGTTTGTTATCTAATACATTATTTAAAAAATCATGAAATTCAGGTTTCACATGTTTAGTTTCTTGATGTTCCCATGTTGGAAATAAAAAAAATTTTTTTGATTCAATATTAAATCCAGACGCTGTTTCTAAAATTCCTCCCTTTCGTAGAATCACCGTTTGTTTTCCTTGCTCAAGTGCCTTGACAACAGTTGCCCATTCTTTTAACGCATTCATCATCCTAAACTCGTAATGATGGATACTATGTCTTTTTTGACACATACGATCATTGGCGTATCCACTTGAACAAATGCTGAAACTTTTGTACCTCTAAGTTCCATAATTAAATCCTGAAAGACATTCAAATCATCTGATTCAAATGCCAGCATAAAATCTTCGTCATGTATGCCAAAAGAGTATGTTGTGTTTAACTCCACTTGAGGAAATTTCTGACTTACTTTGATATGTTCATCCATCATCTGTCTTCGTTGCTCTAATGGTAATAGGTACCATTCTCTTGTTTTGATAAATGGATAAACTACTGCATACTTTTTTGCCTCTAAACCTCCAACAAATGAGTGAGTACGGTTTGTTTGAGCATAAATTGATGGCCTTGTTGAGGATAGATACACTCTTGATGGAGTGATATATTTTCCAACAACTGTCAAATATATTTTTGAAATTGCATCTTGAATCTCTTCTACTGATTCAGACATAAACCAAATTAAGAAATCAGCATCATCTCTTAACCCTAATGTTGAATATGTTCTTGTTTTGATTGGTAAATTTGCTAAAACATTTTCTAATTCTCTTGCAGATTCCTCTTTTGCCAAATCTGCCATCCATCTCCATTTTGGATCTACTTTAAAAAATGAAAAATTGAAAAAATATCTCTTGTTATCTTCTTCAGACATGTTCACTCATTTGTTGTCTATTATTTAAAATAATTTTTGATTATCTTATTTGGTTTCTTCCAAAACCCAATCATATCCACGTTTTTCAAGTTCTTGTGCAAGTGATGCATCTCCACTTTTCAAAATTTTGCCATCTGCAAATACGTGAACATGGTCTAATTTATCAAGGAAATTTAGAATTCTTGCATAGTGTGTAATTACAATTGTTGTAGAATCTTTATCTGAAACTTCACTAATTGCTTTTGCAACTGATTGAACTGCGTCAATATCTAATCCTGAATCTGGCTCGTCCAAAATTGAAATCTTTGGTTTTAAAACTGCCATCTGTAAAACTTCTGCACGTTTTTTCTCACCACCTGAAAAACCTTCATTAAGATATCTTGAAAGAAAGTCTTCTCTCAATCCTACTGCATTGATGTTCTCTTTCAGATAATTTTGGAATTCTCTTACTGTAATGAAAACTTCTCTGTCTTCACCTTTCAATGCTTTACTTAGTGCATTGTAAGATGTTCTCAGAAAGTGTGAAAATCCTACTCCTGATACTTCTGTTGGATATTGAAAACCTAAGAATAATCCCTTCTTTGCTCTTTCATCTGCTGTTAATTCTAAAATACTCTCGCCATCAAGAAGTATGTCTCCGCTTGTAACTTCATACTTTGGATGTGCTAAAAGCGTGTATGATAATGTACTTTTACCAGAACCATTAGGACCCATGATTGCGTGAACCTCGCCAGGACCTGTTTTCAAATTTACGCCTTTGAGAATTTCTTTACCTTCTCTTTGGACGTGTAAGTCTTTGATTTCTAGTACTGCCATTAAGATTCACTTCTGGCTTTCGTATATAATCTCGACGAATTTTAGCTAATCCTAATGTAAAATAAAGAAGAAAAGGGGGGATTATTTTTTGGCTAAACTAGGTCTTAGTGTCAAAGTCATCTTATGTGTAGAAAGAATCTCTTTGACTCTGTTTCTGATTGTTACTTCTGTGATTCCAGAAACTGAAGAAACATCTCTTTGTAGAACATTTTGTCCTAACAAAACTGATGAAACATACAGATATGCTGAAGCTATTCCGTTTGGTGCTTTACCATCTGTAATGCTCTTGGTTTCTGTTTTTGCGGCAATTTCCAACGCTAGTCTTTCTACTCTAGCATCTGTTTTGGTTAGATTTGCGATCTTTGAAATGTACTTGTCCATAGTAACTACTGGTGTGACTACATTTCCAATTTCCAAAACAAGATTTCTATAGTATTTGGCAGCTAGCTTTGTCTTTGCTTTCACATCTTTTGGTGCACAAACATTTTTGCAAATCTCTTCTAATGAACGTACTATCTCACATTGTTTGCATGCCATATACACTACTGCAACAGTAATGCTTACGACTGATTTGCCTTTCACCTCGATGTTTTTCCCATCTAGGCTTCGATAAATCATTGATGCTGTCTCGACCACATTTTTTGGAAGGCTACAATTGTCACATGTTTCAGAAATTTTTCCTAGGACATTTGTTAGTCTTCTTTCACGTGGAGATGTTACTCGAACTCTTTGTTGCCATTTTCTCAGGTTTTGCATCTGATTGGAAACTGTGCTTGAAATTTTCTTTCCACTAAAATCCGTGGATGAAATTGAGATGTCTGTTGCAATTCCCATATCATGTTGTGCTAGTGTTGTCTGTCCAGTAGCTCTTGCTAATCTCATTTTGTCTTCGAGATTTGATGTTTTAGTTTCTGGACCCATGTCAGCCATTTGTTCGTCAACGACAATGCCGCATCCGGAACAAATTCTCTCGCCATTATGAATGTCATCCACTACCGGTGAATTACATTCGGTGCAGCAAGATTGTATTTCTAGTGTATTCATCTATGTCTTCTCCTGCTTTTTTTCTTTGCAGGAGCTTGATCAAGCGCAAAAACTTTCTTTCCACTAATCTTTCTCAAGTTATTTGTTAGTGGTATGGCAGACGCAAAGGGGCTTGATACTGGTCCAATTAATTCTGTGACTTTGGCAATCTTTTGACTATTGTTGTCACAGAGAATCTGACCTTCAGGTACCTCTGAGTTGAGTCGTACAATGACTCTGCCACTATTGGCTAAGTGCATAACTTCACCTACCTCCTGCAATTACAATTCAAAAGTTCTGATAGTTTTCATAAAGTTCTGTCAACAAAACTTTAGTTTGTAGCTATTTTCGTTACTGTTTTGATTGTTTTGCTCGCTTGGAAACTAATTTTTGAGAAATTTTTTCTAATATTGCTGACTTTTTTTCTGTTTTTGGTAAAACGATATATCCAGATCTTACGTATGGTCTTTTTGGAAATCTAACTTGTTCCTCAGTTTCGTTAGGTTGTAAACCTGCAGCGTTTGATGCATCGATTAATTCTTTTAATGATGGGTCAAAAACACATTTCTCTTTTGGTAACCTTCTTCCCTTGTTGCGTGGTAATGTCTTGTTAAAATAATCAAGCCAGATTACGACGTGTTCGTAATCTTTCATATCTCTATTTGATTAAAATTCCACTAACTGTTCCGCTTTGACCAGGTCTTGATAGAATTCTACACTTTCCATCTTCTGTTTCAACTATTGCACCTTTTGTAATAATTCCTCTTCTCTGATAATCATTGTTTGTTTGATTTTCCAAAACTTTTACAATCTTTGATCTTTTTACTTTAGAATCACCCATAACTAAATTCACAAAGCTTGCAATCTTTAGACCAGTTTTTCTATTATTTCCTCTAGTCTTTCTTGTAACGGTTTGTTGCTCTTCTCCCATCTCTGCTTCGTTAGGGTATCTGTCTGTTTCAAATTTCTGTCTAGTTTTTAATGGGTGTCTAAGACCTCCAGTAATCTTACTAGTCTTTAGATTCTCTACAGATTTCTTCATAGAGTCTTTTTGATTCACTCTAATTTATACAAAACGCACGATTCTGGAATTTTTACGAATGTTAATTATAATTGACGGTATTTGGCGTGGTATTTCTAGTTCTGACTTTTTTGAATAATTTCTGTCTTAATGTGTCATCATCCCCTTGAATTCCAAAATATTTTTTGAACTTTTCAGTTGTAGTAAATATTTTGTATCTTCCGACCGTCTGATGTTCTATGAAGTCCAACTGTGTTAATTCTTTTAAATGTGAATAGACTCCAGTTCCACGAACTTCTACCAGTTGTTTACTAGAGATGGGTTGTTCATATGCAATATACGATAAAGTTTTCTGTGTAGCTCTTGGCAACATAGGTCTTGATGCATATTTTCTACCAATAGTTGCACTATACTCTGGTTTTAATTGAAAAACATATGATCCATCTGGTAAATTAGTAATCTCGATTGCTTTGAATGATGTTTTTGTTTTCTGAATTAATTTTGTCAGTAAATTCAGTGTTTTTGTTCTTGATTCTGTACCTGATGCTCGTATTAAATCCTCAATGCTTAATGGTCTTCCTGCCGAATATAATGCAGCCTCCAATCTTGCAGTTGCTTCATTTTCATTCTCAACTCTTACCATTGTTTTCTTCGCTCTCCAAATTGACTTAAAATCATCTTTTTCATATCGTTGATCAAATTGTAAATAATTATTTGATTAATGTCACCATTATCTCGTCTTTTCCCTCTTCTTGCATAATGTCCACTTTCTCATCTCTTGCCAAAAACAAGATTGCAAAAAAGCATCTAATCGAATCTGTTGTATCTAAATCAGCTACAATCTTCTCAAGTAATAATGATCCATTTGCTTGGAGCTTTCTTAAAACAAGATCTTGATACTCGCCTATGATATTTTCAAGATTATTGAAAATCTTCTTAAAATCTGGAGGTTCAATTGGTTCAAATCTTAATTTGTTACTTTTTCTCTCTCTAGGATTTGCAATTGTTCCTATTAGGTTCTCAAGTAAATCAAGTAATTCATCTAAACTTACAGGATATGTAGACTCGTGTCTATATGGGAACTCAAGAATATCGATATCAACATCAGTTCTCTGTCGCAGCGGTGATAATGCAGCCATTCCTGCAACCCTGAGATCTTTTTTATCTGCTTTTTCAAGGATTTTTAACAGCATTGATAAAATCTGAATAAGATCTATTTCCCAGACATCTCTTTTCTGAATTCCCTCTGGGTTAAATAATACATTAATTGGAACTTTTGAAATTAATGTCTTAGTTTCTTCCCCACTCACACATACCTCATTATCTAATTGAATAATATCTATCGGCTCTATTTTCTTTTCATTATCAGTCAACTCTTATATTATAAAATACAAAATTTCTTTTGTGAAAGCAGCACAAATTACTGAACCTGATAAACCACTAGTACTAAATCAAGTTGATATTTCTAATCCTACCGGAACCCAAGTTCTAATCAAGGTATTATCTACTGGTGTCTGTCATAGTGATCTACACCTTTGGGAGGGTGGATATGATACAGGTGATGGATTCATGAAAGTCACAGACAGAGGCGTAAAATTTCCTGTAACGCCTGGACATGAAGTTGTTGGAAGCGTTGAAAAAATCGGCGAATCTGTCCAAAATGTAAAAACTGGTGATGTTGTTTTAGTATATCCTTGGATTGGATGTGGAAATTGTCCTACATGCCAAAAAGGTGACACAAATCTATGTGAAACTCCAAAATCTTTAGGTGTATTCCAAGATGGTGGTTATGCAGAACAAGTTATAGTACCAGATTCCAAATTCTTAGCAAATATTGGAGACTTGAACCCTGATTCTGCATCATCATTAGCATGTTCTGGATTAACAGCATACACTGCAATCAAAAAAGCACTAGTGAATAATCCTGAATCGATTCTAATTGTTGGTGCAGGTGGTCTTGGCTTAATGGGAGTACAATTGGCAAGTCATCTTGCAAAATGTAATATTATTTGTGCTGATATTGACGATCAAAAATTAAACACTGCTAAAGAACTAGGTGCCACACATGTTGTTAATACAAAAGAAAGTGATGCATCACAAAAAATAATGTCTATCTGTAATGAAAAGGGGGTTGATAGTATAGTTGATTTTGTTAACGCACCACCTACTGTTAAACTAGATTTGTCTGTTGTAAGAAAACGAGGAAATATCATTCTTGTTGGTTTGTTTGGTGGTTCAGTTGAATTACCATTAGTTTCTGTTCCACTAAAAGCAATAACAATTCAGGGTGCATACACTGGAAATTATACTGACATGGTAGAACTAATTGAACTTGCAAAGAAAGGAGTAATCAATCCGATTGTTTCCAAACACTACACTTTAGATGAAGCAACTCATGCTTTAGACGATCTAAAAAATAGAAAAATTATAGGAAGAGCAGTAATTAATCCTTAAACAAAAAGTGGTCCCCACTGAAGGATTTGAGCCTTCGACAACCCGGTTTCTGTATGCCTAGTAGACCACTGTTATTCAGCCCTAAGCCGACAACTACAGCCGGAAGCTCTACCAGGCTGAGCTAAGTGGGGACTTATTTTTCGATATTTTTTTTGTTTATTAATTATTAGCTTTGTACATTTTTGAACAAATTTAATTACTTTTACGAATTTTCAGATTCATGAGTGAGAATTCGCAAAAATTAGGTGGTTATGCATGTGCTCCATATCTACATGATCATGATTCTATTGAACTCAAAGACAATTGGGTTTCGTCTAAAAATATTGAATCTCTATACTTTGTCACTGCAACATTTTCTGAAGATAGTAAACCCTACTTTACAACATCCTCGAATCACTACATTCTAGCAAAATTTAAGGATCCTGAAAAAATCTCTAAGGAAATACGTTCTATAGATACAGACAAACCTTCATTTTTGTTCAAAATAGATGATTCAATATTTGATAGACCACTAACTGAGAAAACAAATTTTGTCTCAATCTACTATCTTGAATATGGTGATTCAAAATCTGACCTTCGTGATGTTTCTGCACATGTTGCAAGACGAGAAAAAGTCTATAGGGCTGGATTTGGAAATCTTACACTATTATCAAAAGAATCTCCAAAATTTGCATTCCCATATAGCGATCATATTGTTATGCTTGAAATTTCAAGTGACAAAAGTCACCAAAGTGATAACAAATACTGCGAACAAACTCGTCGTGACATATGTAGAAAAGGAATTGTTATGAATAATCTTGTTAGTCTCTCAATTCTTGAAACAATGAAATAAAAAAAGGTAAATACCCCTCGAAAATTTATTTTTGTATGAGTAAACCTTCTGATTTGGGTTCATTAAAAATTGGTTCTTACATACTTTTACCTGTAGGTGATCAGCCAACAGGAGAACCTTGTAGAATATCTGAATATGATACAAGTAAACCAGGAAAACATGGTGCAGCAAAAGCACGTATTGTTGGAGTTGGTGTATTTGATGGAGCAAAACGTCCACATGTTGGTCCTGTAAGTATGCAAGTTCATGTACCATTAATTGATAAAAGAACTGGCCAAATCATTTCTATGACTGGTTCTGAAATTCAAGTTATGGATGGTGAAACATTTGAAACTGTTGACATTCAAATGGTTGATGAAGAAGTAGATGACTAAAATCATGCGAATTAAAACATCCTAAATTGGATGCTAATGATGATTGGAAAAGCCAACTGATTTCTGATGAAGATTATGAGTTTTGAGGCATCCTGTTCTTTTGTTTTACAATGAAATTAGCTGCATTATTCTCAGGTGGAAAAGATAGTACCTATGCAATACATCTTGCAAAAAAACATGGCCACAATGTAGATGTTTTATTAACAATTTTTCCTCATAATGATGAAAGTCACTTGTTACATTATCCTAACATTAGATTTACCTCTCTGCAATCTGAATCGATGAATATTCCCCAATTAACTGAACAATTAACCTCAACCGAAACAAAAAATGAATCTGAAGCATTGGATAGACTAATTCTTTCTGCAAAAGAAAATTATTCAATTGATGGGATAGTTCATGGTGGCATTCTTAGTCAATATCAAAAGGATAACTTTTCTTCATCTTGCAAAAAAAATAATCTGGAAATAATTTCTCCATTATGGAATACAGAACCTGAATCTTACATGAAAGAACTATTGTCTGAAAATTTTCAATATATTATTTCTACTGTTAGCTCTGATGGATTAAATGATTATTGGCTTGGACGAACAATTCAAGAAAATGACTTGATTGAACTCAAAAAATTACAAGAAAAATATGATTTTAATCTTAATTTTGAAGGCGGAGAAGCTGAAACATTTGTAACAAATTGTCCCTTATTTGAAAAACCTCTCATGATTCAAGATTCAATCACTGAATGGGATGGTTATAGGGGAAGATTTGAAATATTGGAGGCAAAATTAAAAGATAATGCTTGACAATCTAAAAGACGGACTAAGATCTGCAATTAAAAAAATTGTTAGTTCTTCTGGCATAGATGAAGAACTAATCAAAGAACTAGCAAAAGATGTTCAGCGTTCATTATTACAATCTGATGTAAATGTAAAATTGGTTCTTGAGATTACAAAAAATCTACAAGAACGTTGTATCAACGAAACACCTCCACCTGGATTATCACGGAAAGATCACATAGTCAAAATTCTTTATGATGAATTATCAAAATTATTGGGAAATGATACTGAATTTCATTTCAAATCTGGTAAAATTAACAAAGTTTTGATGTTGGGTATTCAAGGAAGCGGAAAAACAACTGTATCCTCGAAATTAGCAAAATTCCTTACAAAACAAGGCTATCGAGTTGGCGTAATTGGTGCAGATACCTACAGGCCTGGTGCACTTGTACAACTAAAAACAAATTGTGAAAAATCTAATGTTGAGGTTTACGGTGAAGAAAATAACAAGGATGCACCTGAAATTGTCAAAAACGGTTTGAAACATTTTGAAAATTCGAATATAGATGTGGTGCTAATTGATACTGCAGGACGGCATAAAGAAGAACAAGATCTTCTTAATGAAATGACTGAAATTTCTAAAGTATCAAATCCTGATTTGGCTTTATTGGTTATTGATGGAACAATTGGTCAGCAGTGTTTCTCGCAGGCAGAGGCTTTCAACAAAACTGTTCCTGTTGGAGGTATAGTGATTACAAAACTAGACAGTTCTGCAAAAGGAGGCGGCGCCCTAGCTGCATCTGCTGCTACTGGTGCACAAGTCATGTATGTTGGCACTGGTGAAAGAATTGATGATCTTGAACAATTCTCTCCAACACGATTTGTTGGTAGGCTCTTAGGAATGGGTGATGTTCAAGCAGTTCTTGATCTTGCAAAGCGTCTTGGTGATGAAGCAGATGAAGTACGAATGAAACGAATTTCTAGTGGAAAAATGAACATGGAAGATTTCTTTTATCAACTAGAAGAAGTTACTAAAGTTGGTTCTCTACAAAGTTTGATGGAAACTATGCCTGGATTATCTGGTATGGTAAAAGAAGATCAGCTTGAACAAATGGAAGAACGAATGGACAAATGGAGATACATTATTCAAAGCATGAACACAGCCGAAAAAGCTGATCCTGATTTGCTTAATTCATCCCGTATAAAGCGAATTGCAAGAGGTTCTGGATGGCCTGAACATGAAGTAAAAGAATTACTCAAAAATTATAAAAACTCAAAAAACATGATGAAAGCTTCCAAAGGAAGACAAATGCAAGGAATGCTTCGAAAACTTGGAATGGGTTAATTCAAAAAACTACGAATATACACGCATTGTTCATAAGGTATTATCATTTCATTAGAACGAATTTTTCTATCTGTGAGTTTGCATTCTGAATCTCTAACAATTACTATAGGGCGCAAATCATCTCCTTCACCCATTTCATGATTTGCAATTGTTGCTAAATTATCCGCAGTTGCTTGAAATGTAACTTTTAGTGGATTTCCATCTAAATCCTTATTTCCACGTAAATCTTTTGTTGGCTCTATTCCTGCACATGCAATTGTTACCCCTGTTGTACCAATTCTTGTTGGCATTAATCTACTATCTACAATAATTACTCCAACATGTATTTTTGATTCAAGAAAGAGTTTTCGTCTTAAATCTTCAGCAAATTTGTATGGTTCATCAGGATAAAGAACGACTTCTGTACCTTTAGAATTTGATTTATCAATTCCTGCATTAGGTGCTAAAATACCATTAGTAGTTGACATGACAAATCCTGCAACGCCTCCTATAATCTCATCTGATTCTCTGAATACTATCTCCATAAATTTATCATTAGACTGAAATTTTTTAGAAATTTCTTTGGCTTTATTACTAACCTCCAAATTCATACCTATTTTCCATAGTATACTCTAATTATTGTTCTGAAAAGCTTTTAATCTCAATCGATGGCATTGTCGTTCATGAACATAACCGAAAAAATACTTGCTAGGGCTTCAGGCAAATCAAGTCTATCTCCAGATGATGTAGTTTTTGCCAAAGTCGATAAGGTGATGGTACATGACGTCTCTGGACCAGGTGTCTTGAAAGTATTTGATAAATTACAAAAACAAGGTATTGACACATCCAAACTACATGATTCTACAAAAGTATGGATTGCTGAAGATCATTTTGTTCCTTCTGCTGAAAAAATTTCTGCAGAAAATATTGTAAAACTATCTAATTTTTCAAAACAATATGATATCAAAAAACATTTCAAATATGGAATGGGTCAATTGATTCTCATACAAATACTACTGGTGGATTAGGTGCATTTGCTTGTGGTCTAGGCCATACAGATGTTGCATATGTATTACTGAATGGAGAAATTTGGTTTAAAGTTCCTGAAACCTATTATTTCAAACTAAATGGAAAATTACCTCCTCATGTTATGGCTAAAGATTTCATTTTGAAAATAATTGGTGATATTGGTACTGACGGTGGTGCATACAATACTATGCAGTTTGGGGGAACAGGAATTGATGAAATGTCAGTAGAAAGTAGATTAACTCTAACCAATATGACTACTGAGGCTGGAGCAAAAAATGGAATTATTGAAGCTGATGAAAAAACAGTACAATATCTTAACGAGAGAGGATCAAACAGTGCTTCTGTTTTTCATGGAGATTCTGATGCAGAATACTCAAAAGTTTTTGAATATGAGGCATCAGAATTAGAACCAACAGTAGCAAAACCATTTTCACCTGAAAACATCACTGTTGCAAGAGAATTGTCATCTACTGAATTGGATAAATCATACATTGGTTCGTGTACTGGCGCAAAGTATGAAGATCTTTTAGCCGCCGCTAAAATTCTCAAAGGTAGGCAAGTAAAGATACGTACTGAAGTGTTACCTGCCGCAATCTCAATATACAAAAAAGCTGTTAAAGATGGTTTGATAGAAATCTTTCTAGATGCAGGCGTAACTGTAGGTCCTCCTACATGTGGTGCATGTTGTGGTGCACACATGGGTGTGTTGGCAAAAGATGAAATTTGTGTAAGTACTACAAATAGAAATTTCCCTGGACGCATGGGTCATGTTGAATCACAAACCTATCTTGCATCTCCACAGGTTGCTGCAGCATCTGCAGTAACTGGAAAACTAACTGATCCGAGGGACTTGAATTGATTGGTAATGTAATAAAATATGAACAAGATAACATCGATACTGATGTAATCATACCTGGAACTTATCTAAAAATCCATGATTATAATGAATTGGCAACTCATGCAATGGAGGGAATTGATCCTGATTTTCCATCTAAAGTAAAAGAAGGTGATTTCATTGTTGCAGGAAAAAACTTTGGCTGTGGTTCGTCTAGAGAACATGCACCTATAGCTTTATCCACTTGTGGAATAAAAGCCGTAATTGCTACTTCTTTTGCAAGAATTTTCTATCGTAATTCTGTAGATGGTGCATTTTTACTCCCAATTGAAATTGACGATGCAACTTATCAGAAAATATCTAATTCTGATCAATTAGAAGTCAACATTGAAAAAAATGAAATAAAAAATCTCACAAAAAATGAAGTATATTCTATGAAACCATTTTCGGAAATAATCGCAAAAATTATAGCTGCTGGCGGTCTTTTCAAATATAAAAAGTGACTGTAGTAAATGGCTGAAACATTATTTGAGAAAATTTGGAATTCTCACGTTGTAGTTGAAAGAGAAAATGAACCATCTTTGATTTACATAGATCGTCATCTTGTACATGAAGTTACTTCGCCTCAAGCTTTTGATGGATTGAGACTTAACAACAGAAAAGTTCGACGACCTGATCTCACTATAGCTACAATTGATCATAATGTTCCAACTACTGATAGAAGTTTACCTATGGTTGATGAAACCTCGTCTACTCAAATTAAAACACTGGAATTAATGATCCTAATCAAGGAATTGTGCATGTAATTGGCCCCCAATTAGGAATTACCTTACCTGGAAGTACGATTGTCTGTGGTGACAGTCATACTTCAACTCAAGGTGCATTTGGAGCATTTGCGTTTGGTATTGGAACTAGTGAAGTTGAACATACTCTTGCTACTCAGACATTATGGCTTGAAAAACCAAAAACCTTTGAAATCTTAGCTACTGGACAAAGAAAGAATTCTTTTGCTGTAACTTCTAAGGATATTATTCTAAGCATAATTAAAAAAATTGGAACCGATGGTGGAACAGGTCATGTATTGGAATATCGTGGAAATGCAATTAGTGATTTATCAATGGAACAAAGAATGACAATATGTAATATGTCTATTGAGGCAGGTTCTCGTGCTGGTCTAATTGCTCCTGATTCTAAAACATTTGATTATATCAATAATCGTGAATACACCCCAGAAAATTACGATAATCTAGTTGATACATGGAAAGAAAATCTAATGTCTGATCCAAACTCAAAATTTGATAAAAGTTTTACAATTGATGTAGAAAAAATTGAACCACAAGTAAGTTGGGGAACAAATCCTGCAATGGTATCTGATGTAACTGGAACAATTCCTACCCCTGAAGATTATGGTAAAAATAATGAAATCCAAGTTGAAAGTGCAAAAAAAGCTTTGGCATACATGAACTTAGAACCTGAAACTCCCATCGTAGAAATTCCTATTGATAGAGTATTCATCGGTTCCTGTACAAATGCAAGATTAGAAGATCTAAAAGATGCTGCAGAAATTGTGAAAGGTAAAAAAGTTAATTCAAATGTAAACGCAATGGTTGTCCCAGGTTCTCAAATGGTTAAACATGAAGCTGAAAAATTAGGATTAGATAAAATTTTCAAGGATGCAAATTTTGAATGGCGCGAATCTGGATGTAGCATGTGTCTTGGAATGAATCCTGACATCTTAAAACCAGGAGAACGTTGTGCTAGTACGTCAAATAGAAACTTTGAGGGACGACAAGGTTCTGGTGGTCGTACACATCTAGTAAGTCCTGTTATGGCCGCTGCTTCTGCTATATCTGGCCATTTTGTTGATGTGAGGGAATGGTGCTGAAACATGGAACCTTTTTCAAAAGTTACTAGTAAAATCACCCCATTTGATAAAGCAAACGTTGACACAGATCAAATTATTCCAAAACAATTTCTCAAATTAATTACCAAGTCTGGATTTGGAAAATTTCTTTTCTATGACTGGAGATTTGATCAAAATGGAAATCCAAAAAATGATTTTGTATTGAATAATCCTGTCTATCAGAACTCTCAAATTTTGGTAACAAATGAAAACTTTGGGTGTGGTTCGTCCAGAGAACATGCTGTTTGGGCTCTCAAAGATTTTGGCTTTAGAGTAATTATTGCGCCTTCTTTTGCAGATATTTTCTTCAGTAATTGCTTCAAAAATGGTGTTTTGCCCATAATTCTAGATGTAACACAAGTTGAAAAATTACTAAAAGTACAAGATTCTGTTGAATTGGATTTGAATTCGCAAAAAATTACCTTTGGAAATGAATCTATAACTTTTGAAATTGATCCTCATAGAAAAACTAGATTGCTGGAAGGGCTAGATGACATTGACCTTACTTTAAAAGAAAATAAGAACATTGAAAATTTTGAAAATAATTCAAACATAATTCCAATTTTCTAAATAGAATTTTTTAATTGACTATCTGTATGATTTCTGTTTTCTTCTTCTAGCACCAGGTCCGCCAAACTTCTTTGGTTCTTTTCTTCTTGCATCTCCGCTTATCAAATATTTATCGTAGTCTGCAATCTTTTCTCGTAATTGTTGGCGGGTTGATTTAGGGAATGGATGATCTTTTGGTTCTTTCTTAGATTTTGTCCAACCAACTAATGCTCTTGACATTGCAGTTGCTGATGCATATGCTTGTCCCATGAAACCTCCACCTCTAACTCTAATTGAAATATCTACTTTGTCTCTATTCTCTTCACCAATAATCTCTAATGGTGCCATCATCACTTCTCTTGCTGATTCTGGTTCAATCATCTCAAGTGGTATGTTATTTACTCTGACTTTACCATGACCGTTTTTAGTAATGTATACGTGTGCACTGGCAGTTTTTCTTGATGCATAGTAAATCTCAGTTTTTGGAATCAAAAGTTAGTTCCTCCAACATATCTGCTTAGTTCTGCCATTGTTGTATATTTTGATGAATCTTTTGTAATCTTTGCTTTTTCAAATTGAATTTTTTCTATTCCTTTAACTTCGCTTGGAACTCCAATGTATGTTCTCAATCTTGCCAAATCTGTTTTTCTTGATGGTTTTTCAGTTGGAAGCATACCTCTAATCATTCGTTTCATGATTGTATCTGGTCTTCTAGGATGGAATGGTCCATGTTGTGGATGAATGATACTGTGAATTCTCAAAAAGTCTTCATACTCTGAAATTACTTTAGCTTTTCTTCCACTCATCATAATCTTATCACAATTAACTATTGAAACTCTATTTCCTTTTCTTAGTAGTTTGGCAACATTTGATGCAACTCTTCCTGCAATCAAGTTTGTTCCATCGACTACTACTGGTTTACTTGTATCAACAACTTGTTGTTGTTGCTGTTGTTGAGCTTGAGAACGTTTGTTACTCCACTTACCCAATTATTTTCACTCCTTTACCTGTTGGAAACTTTTCAATCATTTCTGAAAATTTCAATATTTCTCCACCTGATTCTTTAATTTTTTTTGCTGCAGAGTTTGAAATTGAAAATGATGATACTGATACTTTATGTGAAATATTTCCTGTTCCTAAAACTTTACCTGTAATGATTATGGCATTTCCATCCTCTGTTGTTTCATCAATTCTCTTAAGATTGATAATTTTCTGATTTGATCTTGATTTTTGAACATAATCAGCTACTTTTGCCCAAATTGGAGCATCATTATCCTTAGATGCCTTTTTGAGTATTTTCAGCGTTTCTATCTTAGCTTGTGTTGCCATAAGTCAATTCGCCATTTTACCCAAATATAATATGTTGTCTTACTTTATGTCTGAAATGATTGTTTTAAACTCAGATAATCTAGTTGCTAGTTGTTCTACACTTGATAATATGATATGTTTTGGTTCTAATGCACCGGTTGTTTCAACTGTTAAAATTTTCTCATTATCGTTATCTGAATCTGTTAATGTTGCAACATTTGCAGAGTTCCATTTTGCATGTTCTGTTCCAATTCCTAATCTTGCATGAGCTTCAACCTTTAATGATTGACCTGGTGCTAGTGTAACTATAGGAATATCATTTGATGTTGGAATAACATTAGGATCTTGTGATTTTAAATCACCTGACAATACAGTTCTAGTTTCATCAGAAACTCCTGAATCTAATGTGAGCATTATCTTGTCAGTCTCATTTCCATCTTTTGATGATTCTAAATCTGTTTTTAGAGGAATTAAACCAATTCTATGAGCTACTCCTTCATCTGCTAAAACTGATGTATTTTCTAAAATATCGACATTTTCAACTGCATAAATTGGAGCTCCATTAAGACAAATTCTTCTTAATGCATTAGCATATTGAATTGGGATACCTTTTAGCTTTACAGATATCTTTTGCTCATTCTCGTTAATAATTTCTAGTGACAAATCTTAATCAAAAAACAGACTGTACCAATAAAAATGTAGTACTTTTTTCATCAGAGATAAATACGAATGTGCTTTGATCCATATATTATGGATAAAGTAACCGTTGTAAAATACAGTTTTGAAAATGAAAAATTTGAAATTTTGGTAAAGCCTGATCCTGCATTTGATTATAAATTAGGAAAAATTTCTGAGATATCAAAAATCCTCGTTTCTGATGAAATCTATACTGATTCTGGAAAAGGCAAACGTGCATCAAGTGAATTACTTCTCAAAGTCTTCAAAACAGATGATGCTACACAAATTGCTGAAATAATGATGAAAAAAGGTGAACTCAATCTAACAACTGAACAAAGAAAAAAAATGACCGCAGACAAACGTAAACAGATTGTAACTTTTATTTCAAAAACATACGTTGATCCAAGAACGCATCTTCCACATCCTCCTTTAAGAATCGAACAAGCATTGACTGACGGTCGTGTTTCAATTGATCCTTTCAAAAATGCTGATGAGCAAATCAAAGATATTGTTGAAAAACTAAGACCAATTATTCCATTAAAAACTGAAAACCTAACCCTTGAGATTTCAGTTCCTGCACAGTTTGTTGCTCAATCTTACACTGTCTTGAAATCAACTGGAAGCTTAAAAAAAGAGGATTGGCAACCAAATGGTTCATTAAAAGCAATACTTGAAATACCCGCTGCCGCAAGACCAAACGTGATAGACAGACTTGGTGCAATTACAAAGGGTACCGCAAATGTTGAGGTACAAAAATGAGTTCTGAACGTAAACGTCATGTCATTCCTGGTGAAGTCATAACCTCTGGACCTTATAGGGCCGAACAAAATACTGTCCAAGTCGGTGAGAATATTGTATCTACTATTGTTGGTTTGTCTGATGTACATGATGGAAGTGTCAGAGTTATACCTCTCACTGGTGGTTATGTTCCAAAAGATGATGACTTGGTAATTGGAAAAATTGTATCACATTCTTCTTTATCTTGGACTGCAGACATTAATTCTTGTTATGTTGGAATGCTTCCAGCTAGTGATGTTTTTGGAAGAGATTATTCATCAAGTTCTGATGATATGACTGCAAAATTAGCTAAAGGTGATTTAATTGCAGCAAGAATTGTAAATTTTGATAAAACTCGTGATCCTCTAATTACAATTAGCGGTCGTGAATTAGGTAAAATTGATTCAGGTGAATTAGTAAAAATATCTCCAAATAAAGTTCCTAGATTAATTGGAAAACGTGGTTCAATGATTCAAATGATTGAATCTTCTACAAACAGTCAAGTTACTATTGGTCAAAACGGATTACTTGTTGTTTCCTCTGATGATCCAAATGGATTATTAAAGGCGATACAAGCAATTGAATTGATCGAAGAACAAGCACATGTTGCAAATTTAACTGATCAAGTAAAAGAAATGTTGGAATCAAAAAGTGAATAAAAATGGGTGGAAGAGACACAGATATTGTATTATTAGATGAAAACGGAATAAGATGTGACGGAAGAAAAGTTAACGAAACTAGAAAAGTCACAATAAAGGCAGGAGTATTAAAAAATGCTAATGGTTCTGCATACATAGAATTTGGTGATAATAAAATTCTTGTAGGCGTTTATGGTCCTAGAGATGTTCACCCAAAACACATGTCTGATACAGACACTGGAATTTTACGTTGTAGATATCACATGGCACCATTCTCTGTTGGTGAAAGAAAGAATCCTGCACCTTCTAGAAGAGAAGTTGAAATTAGTAAAGTAATCAAAGAAGCATTAGAACCTGCTGTCATGCTAAAAGAATTTCCACGAACCGCAGTTGATGTATACATGGAAGTTTTACAAGCAGATGGTGGTACAAGATGTGCTGCATTAACTGGTGCTTCAGTTGCATTAGCAGATGCTGGAATTCCAATGCGTGATCTTGTAGCAGGATGTGCTGCAGGAAAAGC
>LUMF01000042.1_pt1 | contig 19127 bp, 23 predicted proteins | sample 729701 | NCBI WGS metagenome assembly LUMF01 (sample SAMN03860270, study PRJNA289734) | marine metagenome | biome: seawater column; feature: ocean; material: water; isolation source: Red Sea water column Station 34 - depth 100m | place: Saudi Arabia: Red Sea | collected 2011-10-15 | depth 100 m | reverse complement strand
ATGCAGGACTAAAAGTGGTAGTAATATTATCACCACCACTCTCAATTATAATTAAATCAAGATCACTATGTTCATCCTCTAGCTGCTCAATCACAGATAAATTAATTGAAGGATCCTCACGTACTGCAGTGTGTGGACATCCTCCTGTTGCTAATCCAATAACCATGTTTTCTGGAAGTAATCCTTGTTCTGTTGCAAGATTCTTTCGTATTCTATCTGCATCTTCTTTTGATATTACATCATTTGATATGATGCAAACACGATAGTTTTTCTTTGCAAGAAATGGAACAACACGTTCAATCAACATGCTTTTTCCACTTCCTACTGGTCCGCCAATTCCAATTCTTGGTATTCTAGAAGCCATATCAAATCACATTATGTAATAAACATCTTTGAGAACTTTTGCTCGTGTGTCATCTGAGTAGTATCATATTCGGGTGTAAACTGCCACATCTCATCAAGCCCTTTTTCTGCATACAATTCTACATTTTTTGAGATTATTGGCTTTAAATTATGAATCAATTTTTGGCTTTGAATATGATCTAACATTCCTAAACGCAGTGATGCGCCGACAATACTGACACAAACACCATAAAGCAGCATTTGTAATGCATTTTTCTTTGTAATTCCCACTGCATTACTGCAGATTGCAGATGCTACTGGATGTGTAGATGGCGTTTCAGATTTTTGTGACAGTTCAGAAAATTTTGCTAACGTATCATCCTGTGAGAATGCCTTTACACATTTGATCATCTGAGAGCCCGCCATCGATGAGGCATCTCGTGGTTCCTTGATTAATTTCATTGAATGTAACATTTTATCACATTTGACTACTCCATCAATATCACCAGATGAGGCTAAATCATATGCATTTGAGAGTGCAACACAGTCAGATGGACCAATTTGTTGCGAAATTATAGTCTCTATGAATGACTGTATTTCATCGAACGTCCTAACTTTTTTCTCATCAAACAAAGTCTCTAGTCCACTTGACATTGTATACAATCCAGTAGGAAAGAAAGAATCGGACAGTTGCATTATACTAATATCTGAATTGTCAGTGTTCATGTGCATTCATTCCTTCATTTGAGATAAAAATTTCTTCGCTTACTTGTAGCTCTAAGTGATCAATAATATCATGGAAGAGTTGTTTGAATAGATCAATCTCATCATCATTATGTATTGGAAAAACAATAAAGCCGTCGTCAGTAACGGAGATTGGTCTGTGTCTATTTCCTACTATATGACCAACCTGAACAGGTAAAGTTGGATCATGATGATCTAAAATTCTAACACGAAGAACTTTTTCTGGTAATTGATGTATCATGATAAATTTTGAATCGTTTGACAATACATCTCCATCTTTCATTATAGTTCCTGGTTCTAGTGACAGTCCAATCTCTAATCCATCTGATGTGTGTTTACGTAATCTTGATTTTTCCATTTCTGTTCTTGAAAGAAATAATCGTTCAAGTTTTTGTTGTTTCTCAGCTTGATGAATCTCTTCTTTTATCTGATCGTTGTGATGTACATTACCAGAAATTGAATTAAGTATTAGCATAATGATCGTATTATTTTAAGCAATTAAATTTTTAGAGTTTTCTAAGCGTTAAATACAACAAAAAATATAATTTCTTTATGTTTTTGTCACCAAGAGAATTAGATAAGCTTCATGTCTTTATGGCTGCTGAACTTGCAAGAAAAAGAAAAGAGCGTGGTTTGAAACTAAACCATCCTGAAGCTGTTGCATTAATCACTGATCATATTTTAGAAGGAGCCAGAGATGGCAAGTCCGTTTCTGAGTTGATGAGTTCAGGGAAAAACGTCCTGAAAAAAGATGACGTGTTACCTGGAGTTTTAGATTTAATCCATACAATTCAAGTTGAGGCTACATTCAAGGATGGGACAAAACTTGTGACTGTACATGACCCAATAGTGTGATAGAGATGTCATCAGAAGATTCTTCAAAAAATTCACATGTTGGAGAGTACATAACAGCGGATGGAAGCATCACTGCGAATGACGGTAAAAAGATCCTCAAACTTGAAGTTGCAAACACTGGTGATAGACCAATTCAGGTTGGCTCACATACACACTTTGCTGAGGCAAATAAGGCTCTAGAATTCAATCGGGAAAAAAGCCTAGGATTTCATCTTAACATTCCTGCAGGTACATCAATCAGGTTTGAACCTGGAGAATCAAAACATGTGGAAGTTGTAGAGTTTGGTGGAACAAAGACAATCTATGGTCTTAGTGGAATGGTTGGTGGTGACTTGGAGTCAAAAAGAGAATCTGCAATAAAAAATCTTCACGAACATGGATTCAAATCATCGTTAGGTGAGGTAAATGAACAAACTGGTTCACTTGAGATGGAACGTGGCAGATATGTTGAACTGTTTGGACCAACTATTGGTGACAAAGTAAGATTAGCAGATACTGATCTAATAATGGAGATTGAAAAAGATCTAATCAAGTATGGAGATGAATTAGTGTTTGGTGGTGGAAAGAGTGCAAGAGATAGTTTGGGTCAAGCAAGTGGAGTTTTACGAGAAGACTCTGCTGATCTGGTTATCACAAACGCAATAATTTTAGATCCAGTTTTAGGAATCATAAAAGCAGACATTGGAATTAAGGATGGAAAAATTCTAGCAATCGGCAATGCAGGTAATCCAGATGTTATGGATGACATTGACATTACTGTTTCATCTAACACAGAAATTATTTCCGGTGAACACACCATATGTACGCCTGGTACAATTGATAGCCATATTCATTTCATATCACCGCAACAGGCAATAGATGCTATATGTAATGGAACAACTACAATGATTGGTGGTGGTACAGGACCAGCTGATGGTACCAACGCAACAACATGTACACCAGGAGAATGGAACATTCACAGAATGATTGAAGCTGGAGAAGAGTTTCCTATGAATTTTGGATTCTTGTGTAAAGGAAATGATGCCAAAGAAGATTCATTGCGTGAACAAATAAGAGCTGGTGCTTGTGGACTAAAACTTCATGAGGATTGGGGAACAACACCTGCAACAATAAATTCTGCACTTAACGTTGCAGATGAGACTGATACACAAGTTGCAATTCATACTGACACACTTAATGAATGTGGATATGTTGATGATACAATTGATGCAATTGCTGGAAGAGCAATTCATACATATCATACTGAAGGAGCTGGTGGTGGACATGCACCAGACATTATGAAGATTGCTGGAGAATCAAATATTTTACCATCATCAACAAATCCAACTCGACCATTTACAACAAATACACTAGAGGAACATTTGGATATGATGATGGTATGTCATCACCTCAATCCGTCTGTTCCAGAAGACATTTCTTTTGCAGAATCTAGAATACGTGCTGAAACAATAGCTGCTGAAGATGTTCTTCATGACATTGGAGCTATCAGCATGATGTCATCAGATAGTCAAGCAATGGGAAGAGTTGGTGAGGTTACAACACGAAACTGGCAAACAGCAGATAAGATGAAAAAGATGAAAGGAAATCTTCCGGAAGATGACGGATCAAATGATAATTATAGAATAAAACGATACATTTCTAAAATTACAATCAATCCTGCAATTACTCACGGTATTTCAGAATATGTTGGTTCACTAGAACCAGGAAAAATTGCAGACATTGTAATATGGACACCTCAATTTTTTGGAATTAAACCAAAGATGATAGTAAAAGGCGGTTTCATTGCATATGCATTGATGGGCGATCCCAATGCATCAATTCCAACAACAGAGCCAGTTTACTATAGACCAATGTTTGGTGCACTTGGTAAAGCCAAGAAAAGCACATCTGTTACTTTTACATCACAACTTGCTCTTGATAATGGCTTGGAAGCAAAACTCGGGGTGGAAAAGAAATTGTTACCAGTCAAGAATTGTAGAAAAATTGGGAAAAAAGATATGGTCTATAATGATATAACACCAAAAATTGAAATCGATCCGGAAACGTACGAAGTAAAAGTAGATGGAGAAATTGCTACAGTAGATCCTGCAAAAGAAATCTCTCTTTCAAGATTGTACAGTCTATACTAATAACCCGTATTTCCTGTTCCTAAGAGCAATCTTCTATTGTTTATGGTACGTCTTATGAGCAGAAAGCCTACACCTGTGGTAAATGCACCAAATAATATGTTGACCATGTTTGGTCCTTCTTCGCCACCACCCAGAAGTGTGAAAAACAAGCCTAGAATCATCAATACACCACCAAGTCCTCCAATAATCAGCATTGGAATTGGGAATTTGTTTGTCATCTCCTTCCTGCTCTTGTCAGGTAATACACCGCTAAGAGCAACCTTATGACACACATCACAAAAGTGCTTTTGCTTTTTACCTTGCCATGCAGTTTTCAAGAAATAAAATTCAGTTTGGCACAGATCACATGGTCGCATTGGTAATGTTACTCTTCCATGATCTTCCCAGTTTTTTCCAACCTCCATCATGCAAGGTTTACAGAAACTTCCTCCTATTCGCCATAACTTTTTGAATTTATACTTTTTAAAACCAAGTACAACGCCACAGCCGCTACAAGATGTCATGTTAGGATCCTCAATTGCACATTAAAAAGAATTTCTAACATTGTATGGGGGAGTCATAGTATGGCAAGCTATGGCTCTAAAATTCCCCCGAAATTTTAATTACTCTCTGGTGTTGATTTTTTTCCACCCATTACTTGAGCGAATCCTTTTCGGGCTTCAATGATTGGGATACCAATGATACAGAACGATGCTGCACTTACCCAAACCACGGCAATCATTACCCACATGGTGTAGAATCCTAGGTCGAATACATAACCAGAGAAGTACAATGGCATTGGCCAGGCAACAACACAAATCAAAGTCAAAATTCCACCGCCTTTGAGACTAAACTGGAAGGCTTTCTTTAAAGTCGCTTCGTCTTGTTCGCGTTTCTTAATCTCTGCTGCTGCTTCTTCTGATATATCCTCACCTACTAACCTCATTTCTTGGTTCAACAATTTCCAGTCGTATTTCTTGTTCTGAGCCAAACTAATGACTACACAGATTAATCCGGATGACAAGATTGCTACTACATTACCATAAAGCATTGGGAATGGTCCGCCCAACGATGCAATATCGACAACTCCATCGGCTTCTGATGCAGCAACACCAGTCCAGGTTGCCAATGACAAACATACACCTATCAGCGCTCCTGCAACCGCACCCGCCCGCGTAGTTTTACTCCACGTAATAGTTAACGCAATCGGGATCACAGCTGATCCGATCAAAATACCCATAGCTAAATACACGAAGCCCAAGCTGAGTCCCATTCCTAGCAGGATAACAGCGAGGCCTCCCATTCCGAGGCCGAAACCAACTATCGCCCCACGGCTAACTTTAAGCAACTGCTTTCCTGTAGCCTCCGGGTTCTTGTACGTCCGGTATATATCGTAAGTAATCAGAGACGACACCGCAATAAGCTCAGCCGAGCCTGCCGACGTTACCGCCATGAATAACATTACCAATACCATAATTGCGCCAATTTCACCCATCAAAACAGACGCTGCCGCCGGCACCGTAAGTCCGAGCTGCACCTGCTCTGGCGTAAGCTCTACATCCAGCGCGACCGCAGTAAGTCCCATAGTTGTTGCAAGGGTAAATGGAATTGAGAACCAGCACATTCCACCAAGTAAGAAACCTTTTACAGTTGAGCTTGGCTGTGCGGCAATTGCACGTTGCCAATATGCCTGATCAACAAAGACAGTTCCAAAGTTACCGACAATATTGATGACTCCAAATATCAAGCCTCCCGCAGATGCCATTGTTAGATATGCACCCATTGCGTTACCAGGCTCACCAGGCGTGAAGGTAGGCTCTAGAACCGGCCGCAAGTCAGCTGCCGCTACCAGTTTATCATACATTCCTTCAATTCCGCCTGTAATCGGGCTAATGAAAAAGACCGTGGCGACAAATGAGAGAATTACAATGAAAATAATTACCGTATGCATATAATCCGCCACAAACGTAGCTTTCAGCCCTCCAACCAGCGTGTAAATCATAACTCCTATTGGAATCAAAAATGCTGCCAAAGAGATATCCATTCCAGTAAGACCGTTGACTACTGCTGCACCTCCTAGAAGGAGCATACCAGTTACAATCATGTTACAAGTTAATGCAAAACCTAAGAAAATTTTGTGAGTTCCGTTACCAAATCTTGCTCTAATGATTTCCAAGAAAGTGTGTGCGTTTGGAGCCTTGCGTTTTAGTTCAATTGCCAAGATTCCGAACAAAAGAACCTGGATTGTTGCGCCTGCTGCATACCAGAAAGGTCCACTAACTCCATAAAGATATGCCACAGTTGATGATTGAAGCAGCGTTGCAGCCCAGGTCCATGCAGATACAATTGCTGCTGCAGTTAGACCTGTCTTAATAATCCTGCCAGCAGTGTTAAACCATTCTGAGTTTTGAACGTGACCAAGATATTTTTCCTCAATCTTGATTTCTAATGAGATAATTCCAGCGAAAGCCATTCCAAGACCAACGACGATAAACCAACCAATAGATTCGTCTAGAACCTCACCTAGTTTGAACTCGCCTTCAATAACACCTGCTGCTTCAGCATTAGGCATAGCAAAGAATAAACCAGTTCCTACAACAAATACCAATAGCATCAGCTGCCAGCTAATTTTCAACAAAAAATGTGCTTTACTGTAGTAATTAAAGATTTTATGGATCTAGTGCTAAAATAATTCTTATATACCAGTATTTTGTAAAATAGTTAGCACTAGAAATTTTTCGTTAGCACTAGATGAAAATCTGAAGTAGAATTTAAATATGCTATTTCAAAAAAATTGATGTGATCTTAGTCTACCAGCTAATTTTCAACGATTTCTAGTAGCGCTAGGATCACATCTTTACATTTTAGGTATTTTATTCGATAAAAGGTTATTCTATCATCTTAGAGTTAGAGAATTTGGAAAAACTATGATTTTAAATTAGTACAAATCTATGTTTTTTGTGGAATTAGAACCAAATGATATGAGAGTGCTTGGAGCCATTAAAAGAGGTGCCAACTCAGTTCGATTTTTGAAGAATATTGTAAACATGAAATCTGATGAAATCGAAAAGGTTCTTGATGTCCTAGACGAGAGCGGGTTGATAAGATCCGAATATCGTACAGGATTGCTAGGACAGAGTAAACTTGTAATTCAGATAACTGACAGTGGTATAAAAAAAATAGATGAGTATGTGGATGGTTTGGAAAAAAAATGGAGAGAAATGCTTGATCTGGCAATGGCTGGTGAGAGAGAGACTCTTGATGAAATAATCCGAAATCAAACATATCTAGTGAATATGATGGTCTTTTTTGGAGTCACTGATTTGGCTACACTCAGCAGACTAAATTTGAGATTTTTGCTTGAAGGAAAACACCTTTGCTATAAATGCAAAAAGGAGTTAGGTAGGTTTTCTCAAAAATTTTCAGTTTCTTCTGTCAGAAAATTCAATTTCAAATTGCCCCGTGGAATGACAACTCGGGATGATCTATGTGCTGATTGTTTTAACAAATTACCCCCAGCACCTATGGATTAACTACTCAGATTTTTTCATGCGTTTTTTAACGATCTGGAAGGCAATTCTTGCAATTAGTGCAACAACCACAATAATTATGCATGTGGTCCATAAAGATGTTAGAAACTCTTGATCCTGTTCAGCTTCATCCAGTGGTTTTGAGTCAAATTGTGAACCAACAGTAAAGGGGTCTGTGTCCATTTGTATGTCAGCAAAAGCCGTACTAGGAAATAGGATCATAAGAGAAAATGCTAATAGAATGTGTAGTTTTTTCAAATATTTTTTGAATGATTAGATGGATTTAACAGTTTTCGATTTTAATCAAAGAATCCTGTTCCAACCAAAAAGAATCCAATAAGACTGAACATAATCGCTGCGATTCCAATAACCTGTTTATCATTCATATCTATTAGTGCAAAAATTGATTAATATTCTTTCTGAAAAAGTTCTGTTATCTTCCTATTTTTTCTCTTACAAATTTGATGATTTTCTCGTGATCTGCATCTGGATTCAGACTTAGTAAAAGAAGATCAGTGTCATTTAGAGGCATGCCGACCTGCTTGATTTTTTCATATTCAGCAAATGCGTAAATGGGATTACCAATTTTGTGTGCTAAGTGTTTTCTCATATCCCATCGCATGTGTGCGTAATGTAATGACATTTTGTATTCTTCTTTATCAACCAAATAATCTACATTGGTGTTAAATGCGCCAGCAAGAAACTTTCCATTATTTTGTGAAATGCCTACAAAACGTATGGCTTTATCAGATTCTAATATCTCCTGACATGTTTTTTGAGCAATTTGAGCGACATAATCCATAACGAAAATATCAGAGAACCGTATTTAACTGAGATCATAATTTTGAATAAATGTGAAAAAATCTCTATCAAACAATGATCTGAAAAAAATTCTTGAGACTGCCAATGAGCGAGATCTATTCATAGTAGGTCACATCTATATCGAAAATACCATTGATAAGATACTAGAGAAAAAATTCAATATTCCTTCCAAATCAATTGATAGTGCACTTTTTACATCAAATCTCAAAATGGATATACTCTCTGAATCTGGGCTGATAAAAGGAAAAATTAAAAAAAATATCAAATTGATAAACAGCATTAGAAGTAGATATGCGCATAGATTACAGCCAAAAGAAGAGAAGATAGGAAATTACATAAGGGAACTCGAATATCTTGGCTCTGCGCCAAAACTGATAACAAGTAATAAAAAATTTGAAAAATATAGAATCTGTGTCATAAAGACATTCTCAGCATTAGAAAAATTGCTTTGATGATCAGAAATTAGAAAAATTTGGCTAAATAACACCAAGTATACTCATTTTCTAAAAAATATTGACTGCATTTTGCAAACTACGCGACAAATTGATATAATTTGATTAGAAAATCAGTTTTTTTGAGAAAAGTGAAAAAATAGATGGCAGATGAAATTACTGAGATCTCAGTTGGTCAATTTGACACTGTATTCCAACTCGTTGCATCATCACTTTCTTTGCAATTAGCTTTTGCTGCTCTTATAATAGGAATAATCATCATAGCGTTGGTTTACCGAAAATTCTCTTGGTGGGTAAAATCTCAGAAATTTAATCACACTAGACCACACACTGCAAGATTTGCCAGAAAAATAATTTTACCATTTCTAGCAATTGCGTTAATTTCATCTGTTAATGTTTACATCCAAGCTTTCGAACTTTTTGAGGATGAAGACGCAAATTCAATTGTCATAGAAGATGGACAACTAACACCAAAAGAAGTTTTTGCGAAAATTCTTAACACAATGAATATTCTAGTTATTGGTTATACTATCTCACAACTTGTTCCTATTGCGCTAATGAAACGTGATAGCTCCAAGTTAGAAAAAGAAGACTTTGAATCCTGGAAAGAAATGCGTGGTTTTGTCGATGATGAGGAAGGGTTTTTCCACAAGTTATACAACTGGGTTCCTCCAAAACAAACACCTGAAGATCTAACGGATGAAGAATTCCAAAATTATTTACAATCTGAAGAAGGATTAGACTATTTGGAAGCGTTTAGGACCTCAAAAGGAATTCCGATTGGAAGTTACGATAAAAATGTTAAAAATCCATTTCAAGAATGGAAAGAATCTGAACGAAAAAAATATGATAACTATTATCATCTCTGTGTAACAGGTGGAAATGTTTCAGGAAGAAAATTATTTCCTGGTGTGATTCCAGAAGAAATCTATCCTGTAGATATTTGGAGAGAACAAAAAAGAATTAATGGTTATGATCCAATAATTTCAGGAGATAAACCACCAGGATTTTCTAGAAAACAAAGAGAGGGTGTTCCAAAATCTGCCAAGCAAGTTTTACCAATTTTGATCTTTGTTGGTGTTATCATTGGTGTTGTGTCATGGTGGGAGGTTGATCTAATTGTACTTGCTACCGCTACTGGTGGAATTGCATTCGGAGTTGGTCTTGCATTAAAAGAAACACTTGATAATTATTTTTCATATATTCTAATTAGAAAAGACAAGATAGTCAAAGAGAGAGATAGAATCCAACTACAAAGTGGTTATAATGGTTATGTACATAAAATAACACCAAGAGTGACATACATTCGTCACGGATTAAACGAATCAGTTGCAATAATTCCAACAAAACAGTTGGTAACTGCAGAAATTATCAACTATACGAAAGAGATCAAACTTGTTCCCGCTGTTGTAAATGTTGGTGTTTCATATCTAAATAATCCACGACAGGTTACTGCCATCCTAGTTAAAGTTGGAAAACGTGCAATGCTTGAAACAGTAGACGCAAAAGGCAGGCATCTAGTTAGGCAAAACAGATGTCCATATCTTGATCAAAACCAACAAAGTTGTGGTTGTGATAAAGATATTCATGTTGATGTGACACAGCCTGTAGTAAGATTTGACAAGTTTAATGATTCATCATTAGATTTTTCAATGTGGGTATATGTGAGAGATTATGGCGCACAATTCAAAACAAAAAGTGATATGCGTCTGATAATGTATGAAGAGTTCAAAAAATATGATATCAGAATACCATGGCCAATTAGGACTGTATACCAGGGTGATGAAAAACGCGAAGAGCAAGAAATTGGTCAACTTAATGCACAACGTAATGCAATAATCGATGAATATGGCGTCGGAGATTTGGGTCGTGGAGAATCTGACGAATAATCTGTGATTTTACGCCTAATTTCCCAGATCAAAAATCCAAAATCGAAAACTTAAGAATGCGTCTGGCTCGTTGATTTTATGGTAAAATTTACAGTCATAGGTGGAGACTCCTCATCTGATCTTGCGAAAAAAATTGCGCGTAGAATAAATGCACTATATGTAAAAACTGAAAATCGAGAGTTTCCTGACATATCCACCTGTTGACACAAATCTGTTACATTTACTTTCAATACTTTCAAAAGCAAGAAAATATTCATCAAAAATTTATGCTGTAATACCATACATGGGTTATGCAAGACAAGATAGAGAATTTTTAGATGGTGAGATTGTTTCGATTTCAGTTATAGGAAAACTACTAAGATCTGTAGGTGCAAAGAAAATTATCACTGTTGATATACATAGTAAGATGGCATTACGTCAACTAAAAATAATCTCTGAGAATGTTACAGCAATCTCCGAGTTAGTTAGATTTTTCAAAAAGAAAAAATTAAAGAATGCACTTGTTGTATCACCTGATTTAGGCGGAAAAGAAAGAGCAGAAAAATTTGCAAAACTTATGAATACTGATTGTATTGCATTAAAGAAGATTCGTAATAGAAAAACAGGTAAGGTTAATATTTTAACTAAGAATGTTGACGTAAAAGATCGTGATTTGATTTTGGTTGATGATATGATAAGTACAGGGGGAAGTATAATTAAGGCTACACAATTTTTGAAAAAACAAAAATGTAAACGTGTTTTTGTTGCATGTACACATGCATTACTTGTTAATAATGCAGAACATAAAATCAAAAAATCTGGCGTGACAGAAATTATTAGCACAAATACAATTCCAAAAAATACTTCAAAGGTTGATATATCAAAGATTCTTGCTGACGCAATTTTGTGATGACTTTGTTGAAACTAGTTTTTTTGGGTACATCTGCGGCAATGCCTACTACAAAACGTGCGTTAACGTGTATTTGTCTAGTAAAAGATAATGAAATTTTGGTGTTTGATGCAGGGGAGGCTGCACAGATTTCTTATTTGAAAGCAGGATTGCCTTGGAACAAAAAAATGAAAATTTTTGTCACTCACATGCATGGTGATCATTGTGTGGGTATATTGGGACTATTACAAACAATGAATATGCAGAATAGAACAGAAATGGTTGAAATATTTGGTCCAGAAGGAATTGATGAATTCATTGGTATAAATCTCAAAATACTAAATTTTGGTTTGTCTTTTCCAGTTATAATAACTCCAGTACAAAATGAAAAAATTGTTGATGAGACTGACTATACTGTTTTAGCTTGTAATGCAGAACATGGGATTCCGGCTTTCTCTTATTGTTACCAAGAAAAAGAACGTATGGGTAAATTTTTTCCTGAAAAAGCAGAAGAACTAGGTATACCTGAAGGCAAAGCTTGGAATGAACTCCAAAATGGCAATTCAGTTGAAATTGATGGTAAGAAAATTTTACCAACAGATGTTACGGGAGAGAAACGTATGGGTAAAAAAATTGGTATATCAGGTGACACAAGACCAACTGAGTCTCTGACCAAATTTTTTGATAACTGTGATTATCTAAGTTTTGATTCTACATTTTCTGATGATCTGAAAGATCGAGCAATTGAAACGAATCATTCAACAGCAAAGGAAGCGGCAGAATTAGCAAAAAATGCAAATGTTGGAAAATTGATCCTTACACATTTTTCTGCTAGATATAAAGATGAAAATGTACTTTTGGATGAAGCAAAGAAAGTACATGAATCAACTATAGCTGCAAAAGATTTGTTAGAAATAGAAATAGAAAGGTAGTTAGTCTATCAATTCAATAATCTTTTCTGGTGATACGTCAGCATCATCAATAGTATCTTCAACTTTATCTGCTACATCAAGCATGGTTTCACCAACTTGTATGCTAACATCATATAATGTATCTGCAACTTCGTTGGTGTTAGTATTGTATTCCTTAATCTTTGTAGCATCTGTGATTAATGCGTTGAAAATTGATGTGCCTTCAGGCATTTGATTCATAGTTTCAGGGAAAAATAATATTCCACCTGCTATTAGAACGACGCCTATTATTGCCAACTGGATTTTCATGTAAAATTGTAAAAAAATTATCTTTTCAAAACCAAACTAAAAAAAATCTATCTTTCTAGATAGTTTTTTTGACTTGCCTAGGCGTGACATTAGTCAAATTAATGATTGAATTATGTTTTCAATGTCATTTCCTTCTAAAACAACTTTGATTGGACCTAAAGGGGATTCATCTGATTCATTACATAATGCTACTTTATTTACAAATGCTGCTTGTTTGTTCAAATAAAACCATGTGGAATCTTTGGTGGTGTTTTTTTTAAGAATTCTTTCGTAGATATTTTTAGTATTTTTTGTACGAATTGATTCAGAAATATTTGATAGTGAAGCTGTATCATTAGACTTGGCAATCAGCAGTTGATCATTCATCGAAACTTTGACAGCGGGAAAAATGTTAAGAATTGCATCTTTTACTTTTGATGGATCTTCAGAAGGATTAATTTCACATGAAATTTTAATTTCGCAAAAATTAGTCTTGTTCATTACTGAACCCAACTTTCAATAACTCTCTTAGCGGAATCAACTAACTCATCAATTGTAAGATTATGGTTTGTGATTGTTTTATCTGCAATTTTAATCGATTTGTCTAATCCAACACCAATCTCACGATTATCACGCTCTTCAAATTTTTCCTTTGTTTTTGGATCATCTGATCTTCCCCTTGAACTAAGAAAACTATAACGTGTTTCTGCCGAAGCTTCAACAGCTAATAATTTTACATTACCAATTTTTTTTAAAACTTCAATTTCTGCAATTGATCTTACCCCATCAATAATCACAATATCATCTGTAGACTCTTGAATTGAATTTATGATGAGTTCTGCAACTGCACCGGGTCCATTCTTTTCTCTAACTTCAAGCATTAGTTTTCCAAGATTTTCACCTGATGGTTCAATATTGCGTCGTTTTGCTTCAGCTCTTATTCCATCTCCTAGTGTAAATTTTTTAAAACCAATTTCTTCTAATTTACTCACAATTGTAGATTTTCCAGCACCTGGCATTCCAGTGATACAAACTATTGTTTTTGCCAATAGTCTGATTTTGAAATGGATCTCTATGAAGGTTTACCAGAATAATTATACTGTTGTTAAAGAAATTTAATTTTCATGAGGATGTTTGTAGCAGTGGAGGTAAATGATGATCATATTCTTCAAAAAATTAAATCCATGCAGGAATCTTTTCCGTTTAAAGCAAAACCAGTAAGACTTGATCAAATTCATTTCACATTACAATTTCTTGGTGAGATAAGTGAAAATAAAACTGAAGATGTAAAAAAAGCACTAGGTACTGTGAGTTTTTCAAAGTTTGATTTAACAATAATAGGTTCTGGTGCATTTCCAAATACAAGAAATCCTAAAGTTGTTTGGCTAGGTGTTGACAAAGATGGTAAAGAGAGAATGTCTAGATTGGCAAATGACGTAAATGAAATACTAGGTGCAATTGATTTGAAAAATGAAAAGCCATTCAAACCACATCTAACAGTTTTCAGAATAAAAAATAGAATAGGCGACATCACAGAAGAGTTGTTAAAATCTAAGGATACAAAATTCGGAACGCAGTTAATATCTCAGATAGTTTTGAAAAAGAGTGATTTGTCTCCGAATGGACCTGAATATACTAATTTGGGGACTGTTAGTGGTACATAATGACTACTGTTATTGAATCTGCAAGAAGAATTGCATTACCAACTACTAATCAAGTTTCTAAAATTAATAAAAATGCAAATGAGGCTTTCAAATTAATAAATAAAGAATGTGCTAAACACAAAGAAGTTGTATCAATCCAGTTTGGTGGTTCTTATGCAAAAGGAACATGGACTCCAGAAAAAATTGATGTTGATATATTTGTAAAATTAAAAAAGTCAGTTTCAGAAAAAAAATTTTCTGAATTAGGAAAAGAAATTGGTTTCAATGCATTAAAAAAATACAAACCATATGTAAGATATTCAGAACACCCATTTGTTGAAGCGCTTGTTGGAGAAACACTTGTGAATGTTGTTCCATGTTATGATGTGAAAAATGGTGAATGGAAGAGTGCAGCAGATAGATCAACATTTCATACAGAATTTATGAATGAAAAACTAACTGGCCAAATGAAAAATGATGTTAGTTTGTTGAAGTGTATTATGAAGGCTAATGGTGTTTATGGTGCAGAAATTGCAAATCAAGGTTTTAGTGGATATGTAACGGAGGTTTTAGTTTATTATTTTGGAAGTTTTTCTAACGTGTTAAAAGAAATCTCGAAGATAAAAAAGAATGCTAAGGTGGGTAAGTCACCAAGAAAATTCGATAGCCCAATAATAATTATTGATCCAATAGATTCCAATCGTAATTTAGGTGCGGCAATATCAATGGAAAATCTTGGAAAATTTGTTTTATTATCAAGGGCATATCTGAAAAAACCATCATTGTCTTTTTTTAAAAATAAAAAACAAAAACCTTCAACACAAAGAATTCTTGAAAAAAACACAATAGTGATATCATTTTCGTATAAAAACCGAAGTGAAGATATTATTTTTGGCCAATTAAAGCGAGCAGCTAACTCACTTGAATCACAATTAATACAAGAAGGATTTCAGGTGTTAAGAAACGATGCAATAATCTACGATGATAATAAAGCATCCATATTTGTCCTGTTAGAGAATATTTTGTTAAATAAAAATCAGATAAAGACTGGTCCAGAGTTATTTGAGGATAAATTCTCGAAGAAATTCATTCAGGTCAATGTGAAAAGGTCTAAACTAATGTGGGTTGGCAAACATGGCAAACTCCATTCATTACAGAAAAGGACTCATTTTGATGCTAAATCATTTCTAAAGAAAATGCTAAAAAAAGACCTATCAAAATTTGGTATTCCGAAAGGATTACAGGGTGATTTTAAAAGAAATTTTATCGTTACTACTGGTGACAAAACTTCAAACAAATCAATTAAAACGGCTATTACAAAACTAACTTCAACAAATGTCACAATATTTCCTTCCAGTTAAAAAATTAAAAGAGAAACCGTTTACCAACATTCTTGGCTTTCCCAAGTCAAATAAACGACAAATTGCATCTAGATTATCTGAAATGCAAAAGCTGGGCATCAAATCTGTCGCCTTTGATGGACCAATGGAAGTTGACGGGATGAAAATAATTGGTAAGGGGTACGTAGGTGTTGTGATTTTGGCTAAGATTCAAAATAAAATTTTTGCATTAAAAATTAGACGAACTGATTCTCCAAGAAAAACAATGAGAGATGAGGCAGTTTTACTCCAAATTGCAAATAAGGTAGGCGTGGGTCCAAGATTGATCAAACATTCAAAAAATTTTCTCGTTATGGAATTCATTAAAGGTAAAAAGATAATTGATTGGGTTAATGACTCCAACAGAACGAATTCTAAGGATCTCCAAACAGTAATAAGGAAAATTTTACTTGATTGTTTTTCCCTTGATCAGACAGGTTTAGATCATGGCGAATTGAGTGTGTTAGATAAACATGTTCTGATATCAGGTAAAAGACCAACAATCATTGATTTTGAAAGTGCTAGTGTGAAACGAAGAACATCTAATGTTTCATCTGCTATTCAGGCAATTCTTATTGGAACTGGACTTGCTAGAATGATTCGTAAGAAGATACAAGTACCTAGAAAGAACAAAATTATCAAATTAGTAAGAGATTACAAGAAATTAAAAACGCAAGAAAGTTTTGAGCAAATACTCTTTGAGTTAAAATTGTGAATGGGACCGGCAGGAATTGAACCTGCGACCTCCAGCCCCCCAGACTGGAATCATACCAAGCTAGACCACGATCCCTCGAATTTGTAACAATTTTTGAAATAATTAAATCGTGAGATTGTCTTTTATCTGTCTTGTACCGTTGGTCTTACAAGAATTTCATTTACGTTTACATGATTTGGTGCATCTATTGCAAAAACAATCGCATTTGAAATATCCTCAGCTTTGAGACCTTCCATATTTTTTGTATTTTCTAAAAATTTTGTAAGTGATTCATCTGTAATAGTTTGATTTAATTCAGTCTCAACAACTCCAGGCTCAATACTTGTTATTCTGATATTCTTCCTTGGACTAAGTTCTTGGCGTAAGCCTTCTGAGAATGCAGTCACTGCATGTTTAGTAGCACAATAAACACTACCTGCAGGAAAGACAATTCTTCCTGCAACAGATGAAATGTTAATGATATGACCTGAGCCGTTTTCTAACATGTTGGGTAGAACTGCTGCAGTACAATACAAAACGCCTTTAATATTTACATCAATCATTCTTTCCCATTCTTCAATTTTCAAATTTTTCACAAAACTTAACGGCATCAAGCCTGCATTGTTTATTAAAACATCAACTCTACCCCATTTTTTGATGGTTTGCTCTACTAGTGAATCGCAATCTGATTTTTGAGTTACATCAAGATTCGAGATTATTACCTCGCCGCCGTTTTCAGTAATTTCATCTTGTAGTTTTTCCAATCGATCAGTTCGTCTTGCACCAACTGCTAATTTTGCACCTTTAGAAGCCAAAATCCTTGCAGTAGAGTTTCCTATTCCACTGCTTGCACCAGTGACAATTATTACCTTATCTTTAATCATTAAGAATCACTTACAATCTGTCTTGAAAGTCTAAATATGTTTTCTTATCAAATGAAATTTTTCAGTGTAAATTTATTAACGAAAAAACCATGTTTGAGTTGTGAAACCAGAAAAATGTGCATATTGTGGTGATATGGTAGATCTTCCATTCGAATGTAATTATTGTAAAGATCCTTTTTGTGCAGAACACAGACTTCCAGAAGATCATCGTTGCGTAAAATTAACTCAAATACGAGCAAAAAAATTCGGTCAACGTGGTGTGATAAGAGATGGTGGACCAAATGACTCCGGTCTAAAGAAATTTTTTAGAAAATTCAGATGAAGTTAATAATCTGATTTAGTTGGATCCTGTTTAGAACGTCGTGCTTGATAGAATAAAGTTACTGCTAATGCAAGTAATACAAATGCTGAAAGCCAATGTGGCTCAGCATAAATTTCTGGGTTTGAACTTGTAGTTAACATTGAGATAAAAACAGTATATGCAACAGCAAATGCCACCATCACGATACCTTGTACAGAGAGTTTTATCCACGAGGGAATTACTATTCTTCCTCTATTTACTGCTCTAGAAATGATTTCAATGATGAATAGTGCGCCTACTGGATAGATTGTTAATAAAACAAAATCTATTATGTCGACTGAGCCTGCGTGAGACATTTTTGATTATTCATCTATACGAATTTTTGTTGCTATATTGTTTGAAATTAATTCTTGTGCGTTTTCGTTAGGTAATGTAGCAATATCTTCTGCCTTGAATGGACCATATTTTTCCGAATCTGCGCATAAAATTTCATCTGTATTCTTCAAGAATCTAATGGCGATAGGTTTAGTTTTAAAATCGCTAGAAAGTGATTCAACTAGTTTGGATTTCCCGTTTAAAATACTGTTAATGATTAAGCCTTTCCTTTCATTCATTTCTTGATTAGAATCAATGATGAATTTTTCTTCATCTAATAAATTACTTCGATTAAATTTTCCGTTGGAGATTTTTTCTAGTCTAGAACTGATAAGCAAGTTGGTTAATGATGAAAATAAATCTACAAGTGTGTTTTTAGTTTTTTTTTCTATCCCATCATATTCTTCGATTTTCAATTTTCCAAGATATTCTGATAACATTCCATAAAAACCAGATTTTAATTCTTGAATTTCGGCGTTCTGGATCTCTTCTAGTGTTAATGTATAAAGCAGATTCAGATCGGGGGATTCTTTTGATGACATTTACTATCTAGTTAATCTTAAATGGCACGTTTAATTCTTTCAAGATTGACGTAAGAATTGCCGTATAAAGTCATTGGTGGTAAAGCCACCCAAATCAAATATTCATCAGATGAGGTCTTTTCAAGAATAAAACATGAAGAGATAAAGTTCATTGATCTTCAGTTTACTAGTTTACCTGGAAGATTTCATCATACAACCATTTCGGCTGACACATTTACGCCGGATCAGATGGAAGATGGTCTTCCAAAACTTGATGGTTCATCAATTGTTGGATTTACGAGCATACATGATTCAGATCTAATTTTAAAACCTGATCCAAGTACATTTGCTGTTATTCCATGGATAGAGGATAAAAAAACTGCCAGACTTCTTTGTGATGTTTATTGGGGTGGAGGTAGAGGAAGACTTGAAAGTGATCCTAGAGGAATTTGCCAGAAAGCAGAAAAATATGTTTCAACACAAGGATTTGATCATAGTACTTGGGGACCAGAAGTGGAGTT
>LUMF01000036.1_pt1 | contig 19526 bp, 26 predicted proteins | sample 729701 | NCBI WGS metagenome assembly LUMF01 (sample SAMN03860270, study PRJNA289734) | marine metagenome | biome: seawater column; feature: ocean; material: water; isolation source: Red Sea water column Station 34 - depth 100m | place: Saudi Arabia: Red Sea | collected 2011-10-15 | depth 100 m | reverse complement strand
TTGTTGTGCCGGCACCGATTCCGACACCACCTGGAAGCACAGGCATCTGGGGATTTTGCCCCATTCCTGGCATTCCTTGATCCATGCCACCCATGGGCATACCACTGAAGTTACCTCCCGGCATTCCAGGTCCAGCACCTGCCATTCCTGCACCCGGCATTCCAGATGCGGGCATTCCCATTCCAGGAGCACCGGGGGCGTTACCAGATCCGTAGTTCGCTAGCTCCCACAACATCCAGGTCGTGGGGTCTTCTTCTGGCGGGGGAGGCGGCGCTGCTGGTTCCTGCAGCCCCCGCTTCTCCATCACTTCTTGCCCATACGCTGCGCGGCGTTCAGGCGGAATATTCAGCCAGTTGTTGAGAATGGACACCTGGACATTAGTAGGGAGTCCCGACGTAGATCTTCCGAGCGGGCTATTTTCCCATGACGCCCTATCCTGGTCTGACATATTCGCGATTGTGGGATATCTCTCTTTTATCCCCTCGTCGCTCCACGGGTTTTGGTACGGTCGGTTCCATGGTGATGGCCGATTTGGGTTAACAAAGGGGCGTCCTGGTCGCTCTCCGCTTCCTGGGCGGTTGATCCATGGGGACGGCCTGCTTCCACCGCCACCAGTTGGGGTACTTGGCTGAGATGGCTGACCACCGCCACCAGTTGGGGTACTTGGCTGAGATGGCTGACCACCGCCACCCGGTCGCCAGACTGTTTCATCTGCCGGACGCCAACCTTCTGGTCTGTTCGGACCCGGTCGCGTGGGAAATCCCATCTGCTCAGCCAGCTCGTTCGTGGCGTCGATCATGTCCCACTTCTTCGGGCCTTCCGGCATGCTGTCCATATGTTCCCACTGGTCATCGAACAATCCGCCCACCTGCTGTGCCGGGAATCCACCAATCGTTCCACCCATTTCGGAACCAACCGCCGCATTCTGGCCACGAGACGCGGGTGACAGTCCACCACCTCGCAGGGCGGCATTACCCGCGACACTTCGTCCCCGCTGCGTCACCCCTGGATTTCGCAGCATACTGCCTGGGTCGCGGCCTCGGCGGGCTAGTTCCGTGCGAGCCACTGCCGTAGGGTCACTCCATGCCTGCAAGCCCGTTTGCATCGGCTGTCCACCCTGGGCTATGCCACCACGCTGCGTTTGCATCGGCTGTCCACTACGCCGCAAGCTCGCTGCACCACCGACCTCGCCCATCAACCCGCCAACAGTACCTTGATCTCTGGGGCCAGCAGACGGGTCCGTATTTTGCGACATCCCGCCAATCCCCGGCATGCCTCCCATAGGCATCGATCCTGGTCGGCCCCCGCTGGGCATTCCACCAGGAGGTCTCGGCATCGTCATACTCCCCATCGCATCCGGTGCGCCTATCGGGAGCGCACCTGTCGGTGCTCCAATTGGGGGATTTCCTGTGCCTCCACCCATCGGTCGTGTGCCTCCACCCATCGGTCGTGTGCCGCCGCCCATCGGTCGTGTTGCACCACCCATTCCGCCCATAGGCATTCCGGCACCCATACCAGCGGCTTGCTGCGCTATTGACGGGCGTGTACCGCCCATGCCACCCACTTGAGGGCGGGTGGCACCACCACTACCTGCGCCCATTCCACCGCCCATGCCACCACCACTTGCAGGCGTCGGGCGCGCAGCACCACCTTCCTGGGGCCGCGTCAGTCCTGGTGGTTGATTGGGAGTCCCAAAGCCCCATGTTGGCCTGCCACTACTCATTGGAAGTCCACTACTGAGAGGTAACGGGTTACCCTTTGAACCGGGACCTCCCTTGCCACCACCCCCGGCGACTCCAGGTACGAATCCGCCACCACCATACTGTACCGGTCGGCGGGATAAACTGGCGGGCGCGGAGCCCCCTACCGGAGGAACTTGAGAAGGCGTTCCGCCACCCGCCATCGATCCCGTGCCACTGGGCAACTCAGCTGGCCGCGATCGCTTACCTGGATACGCTACGCGAGGCAATCTCGTGCTCATAATAAACCCTTAAGGAACTATCGTCCCGGCACCGTCACGCCAATTCGTCCCGTCGTACCACAGGGGCTTGTTGGCGTCTGTGTCATATACATGCCATCCCGCTAATGGACTAAGCGCACCACGCTGCGATGCGGTATACCGTGGCACACGTACCGCATCTGTCGGTTCTGTGTCTGCTACCGATTCTGCATAAAACTGCGTCCCTGACACCTTCTGCGTAAAGCGCCGGGTGCGGGCACAGGCCTGCGGGTCACGACCTACTCCACCCTGTACTTCCGCCACTAGAAGATCCTCTGTGAGTTAAGACCGTATGGCGTTAGGCCAATGTTCATGCTTTCGTACGACCAGTGCGAATCAGGAAGGTCATTCGCTATCTTAATAAATGCTGCATGACCCCGTCGTCGCGGACGAATCGACCGGTTCCGGCCCGCGACCAAACGATCTGTCTCGTACGCCACGGACGTGGAATTAAATGCACCTTCCACCGTGTTACCGACATACAACTCAAGCCTCGCCCCATCCGAGTTGTCGCCCATTAACACCTGTATCTCGTCAACCCGAAAACTTCTGTTTTGCGTTAATTTGACCGGTCCAATAAACACGTAACTGTCTATGTCTTCACCGTCATCATCATCTGCGGTTACATCGATCTTCCTGATGTAACCATCCCTGCCGCCCAAGATGAGCGATCTGTCCGCAGGGTCGTCCCCGTCAAACAAGTGGACCGCTATCGGGTCGTGAGAGGTGCTGCCAAATTGATCCGGCCAGAATGCGTCATTCCTCGCGTCATAGTAATAATGCGTTGTCGCCGCTGCCGTTAAGGGACTAATGAAGATGTGCAAGCCCTGCGTTCGGTCGTCCCAAGACATCGTCACTAAGACGTTTTCTATGTCCACCGTGCTCAATCGCTCGTCAATGCGATCCGCACTTAGCCTCTCCGGTTGACCACCTGGAAGCATTCGGTAAACACCACCACGAGACCCCCAGAAGTAAATCGCGCCGCCTGGAGTCTTCGCCCACGGACGCCCAAACGACATCCCTGTCATATCGCTTATCCGGTCAATACGGCCGCCACTCATCGGGTCGCCACTCAGCTGCCAGATGCTATGGTCGCAGCCAAATATCAACAGATCGTCACTGTACGGTATCATGCAGTTGATGATGTCACCGACCTTGCCGGCATTTGAGTTGTTCCCCGCCACCGCTTGCGTCTCTACCGTAGTGGATGGACTGTAGTCCCAGTTGTCCGCGTTGTTCATGGCACTCATGAACCAGTTGTGGGGGTCCTTGGGGAGACCACTGAGGACAATCCGACCACCCCATAACTCCACCAGTCTTGGCTTGTACGTGCCATCGTCTGGCAGCGATCCCGATGAGGCTGTCCAGGTACTCACTGTGTTGGTAGTTAAGTTGTAAAACTTCGTGCTTGTACCATCCGCAAAATACAATCGGTCAAAGAGGGCCGCGGAGAAGATCCGTGGTGCCGAGGCGTTAAGAGCACCAGAACCATTCGTGGGAGTAGTGAAGCCGCTCGTCGTAAAGGTCTCCACCGTGCCGTTGCATACGGCTACACGCTTAATGTTGCGCCAATTCACCGCCGTCGCCGCGTACGCCGCATCCACCGCATACACGATGCTCGTCAGGTCCTGGATTATATTGGCCCCGCCAGCATGGCGATCCGTCGTGTACTTACTGGTTCCTGCCCTTTGGGCACCTCGTGACCGCCCCGTGTCTGGATCGTATGCCCGCACGTTTTTCGCATCTACACACGTTCCCGGTGGCTGACCGTGGTAGCTGAAGTTCTCCGACAATCCCTTGAAGGGGTATGCCTGCTGGAAAAACTGCGTGGACATGTCCCCCTCCAGTTACGAATACCCAGCATTCACTTTGCCGGTGACTCCTGCACCCCCAGCCGCTAACGCGATTACGATATCATCTCCTAAACCGTCGCCAACCAACCCGTCCTCAAAGTGAATGAAGTCCGTCACGGCATCGCTAGACACCACGTCCACTTCATACTTCAGAGACCCGATCGTGACAGACAGCTTGCCACTACCCGGTGCCGCGTTGTACGAATATCCAACCCAACGAAGGACACCCACTTCGTCTGCCGGTATGGTAATCGTCATGGTAAGCAAGGTGTTTGCCGTTCCATCGGCGCGCTGATCCTTGATCTCACCAAAACTTTCGATGTGCTGACGTGTCATGGCACCCTCTCTTAGCTGGAGCTACCACCAATAACCACGAAGTTGATCACCATCGTGTTGTCTAGGGCGGCCGAGGCGTGCAAGTTGGCAATCGTAATGTCAAACGATCCCGCCGCTACCGCGCTGCAAAATGCCAATGGTGTACCCGCACTCGACGTACTGGCAAGATTCACGATCACCGCGTCCGTGGCTGCCACCTTGGTATTGGTCACCGTAAAGGTAGCCTCGCCAGCAGCGGCCAGAGTTGAGCTAACCGTGGTGATCTGCCCACTGAGGGTACTCAGCGTAACACCAGTGGTGATCGAGCTGGCCTGCGTAACCGTGCCGCCGTCGCTCATTCGCAGGGGAACCTCGTAATCCACCCGTGAATTGCCAACGTCAAACTTCACGTACTCGGTCGACGACCCCAGATACACCTCTAGGTCCATGTCGTTCGTGCCGTCCCCAACCTGCATTTTGCCCGTATCATCCGCCTCTGGGAGAAACTTCACGGCTTGACCGGATTTGAGGTCAAACTTTTCGCCATCACGCAACGCATGACCCAGTCGCCGCATTACATTCTTGTCGCTCATTCGATCCATCCTTTTAACACGAGGAATCACCGTGACCCTGTATCGGGAACTCACTCTCAGAGTTTTTTCAACAGGGACCGATTACTTACATGCCCAAACCGTCACCTTAACGGCTTGCGTAGAACTGCGATTCTTGCAGTCTATCCTTTCGATCTTATCCCAGGTTCCGTTGAACCCTACCGTATGGTTTGCCAACGAATCATCTTTGCTGAAGATCCGCGGGAACCCTAGCTGATTTGTCGTTCCACTACCCCGTATCTCCTCCGACGCGATCGCCTCCCCGATGTCACCATCGTCGTCCGTGATTGCCTCCAACGCCAAGTCGTAATCTGCTGCGACAATGAGAAACTTGAACTCCGACAAGCATTCCGTGTCAATATTAAAGAGCGTGTCCGTCCCTGAGGCTGCCACCAATATGGTCCTCTTCCACAGGGATGTGACGCCAGTAATTACCGCCGGGGTGTCGAAGTTCCCCATTTCTTCCAGAACTCCGTCGACTTCGACAGCAGCATTGTAGACGAATCGCAGGGTTGCCATTTATTCACCGTCGTACACTACGCCACCATACGTGACTTTGTGGTTAGTTGAGTAGAAATTCTCATTTCTCGCGTCACTTCCGTCGCCATTGTACCCTAGAACCTGCCCCCGATTCTTTCGTTTGTCCACGCGGATTGCCGCGCGGAGTCGGCGGGTCTTCTCCTCTATCAGCCTACTCGTGCTCGCCCCGTCAGGCTCGAATTTTATGGCCGCTGCGGCTTTCGCGCAGGCCACTAGCACCTCTCCAAATTCCTCACTTCCCCATGGGTACGGGTTGTCTCGTGATAACCGTTCTGGCTTAGCGATCATCGTAAACCGAACTGTGTACTCTCCATCCGGCTTGGGCCAGAACATAATCTCCGATCTCTGCGGTTCTTGCCCCGTCGAAGGCTTACTGTTGACGGCATAATATCGGCAGCGACCCGTGTTCGTGGACACAAACTTGCTACGCAGCATCCCGATCCTCTGCACCGACACATTGTCTATGGGAATGCTGGAACCATCTCCCACGTCGTAATACATTCGCTTCCCATCAACACCACCGAAGTCGCGTGGAGCGTTGTAGTCTTCCGTGTCGCTATCTAGCTCCATGGTCATCCAGGGTCGCAAAAACCCCCATACGTGACCATCCTCTGGGTACAGGTAATCCACATACGCTGAGCGAATGGTATCGTCGATTTGCTCGACCTCCGACTCCGACAACAGGTCCGGGTCACTCGCGTAACCCATAACCGTGGTTGCCACCTCTCGCTGCAATATGGCGTAGTTAACAGCCAATGACATGACAGATCTACCTATGCGATAACTACTTCAGGCTCCTCGATGTCCTCTGCGGCCACTTCTCTTTCTCGGCACTCTTCAATCGGGAAGTCGCGATACCCACCTTTTGAATACGGCTCCTCCGTCATCATCGCCATCACCGTTCGCCCGTCACCCTTCACATGAGAATACTCCGCACGACGCCAGGCATGACGAAACCACACCTCGATGTACTGCCCTTTCACCAAGTCCTTAACCGTTCGCGAAAATGGCTTGGGAGGCATGTGGCATGTGCGTGACTTCATCAGTTTCCCGCCCATCGACCACAACTGTACGACCATATGCAAAAGCCACTGTGGTGACTCCTGGACCGAGGCACCCGTGTACGACTTCATGTACAACGCCCGGTTGTGCCAATACAGAGTCATCAAATTCTCTGGCAACTGGTCGTTATCTTGCTCCTGGTAACCGATCATCCTCTTGATGGTGATGTAGTCCGCTTGCGGAATCTTGTGATATCCCATGTGTTCCTCCGTAAAAACACGGGACCCAGACGAACCTATCTTCACCTGGGTCCCGCTTAGTCCACCGTCCTACGCGGGGTCCGTTGCCTGCGCGAAACAAACCCAGTCGACCTCCATATTGGATGCCGACGCTGCCGCGTTCTTGATTCCGAAGAGTGTGCTCAACTCCTCGCCGTCAGGGAAGTTGCTGGTGATACCAGGGTCCGTGGAGGTACTGTGCGGAACACCATCCCCAGCTTGTACCATGTGTCTGCCGCGATGGCAGTGCCGTATGTCAGCACTGTTTGGTCCGTTGCGCCAGCCTTGTTGTACGCCACGGTGAGCGCGTCACCGTCCGCTTCCGCGACAAAGAACCCGATGTAGTCCTTGTCTGCCATATTCGTTAGGGCACCACCGTCACCGATGAAGTTCGCCGCGGCACTCCCCTCTTCCGCCAAGCCCGCGAACCACTTTACAGTCGTATCCGCAATGCTTGACACGTTGACACGAGCTTCCCAAGCCATGAGATATTCACTGCCGGCAGTGTCAGTGATCATTGCATGGACACTCGTGGCGTCACCACGCTGCAGGTAAATCTCGTTGTTGTCCGTACCATCCAACAACAATTGACAGACACCGGTGTGTGCCGTCGCCAAACCCGCTGGCGTACACGAGTTGTCTTCCCGAGAAGTCCACACGCCACTGTCGCTGCCATACGTCGCGGCGTTCGACGACTCCGCAATCACGTTGCTGAAGTTGGTGAAATCGTCAAAAAACGACACGCCAAAACGCGGATCGAACAGCTTGCCGATCTCGGCGTTACCCCAGATCGCGTTGCTGGGGCCGCGGGACGTGTCGGCATGGCCGGATTGACCAGTTGTGCCGAAGTTGAAATTAGTCATGGTTCAGCTTCCTTGTGCTTTACCTCAAAGCCCCCCTTGAGGCTGTTTCTTTTCAACGCCAACGTGGCGCTGTGGGCACCTTCCCCCCGGAAGGCCAACTTCTCGCTTCCTGCAATGGGACTTCAGCGAGGTTGGGGCGAGCGTTGCGGTCTCGCTCGCCCCTACCCTTCACTGTTCTCTTACTTCGCGATCAAAGCGTTTCGACGACGATTCGTGCAGATGTAGTTGTAGCTACCAAACACGTAGCTCTCGTAGACATTCACTTGGTTGGGTGACTGCCGAGGCTCCGTTTCCCGCAAGTGATCTCCACGCAACACGACCGGATGGAAGGTGCGAGTATTGATCATGTAGATCGGATCATTCGTGTCCGAATCCAGCTTGGGGATCCACATGATCGGGTGACGACGGAACGAAATCGTCTCGTCGTAGGGTGCGATATCGCGACCCAAATTCTCGTTTTGACCTTCGCCAACCGCTTCCATGGCGTTGACCGTATCCAAATTCACGTAGATTCGGTACGGATTCGCTACCTCATCACGGTACTGCGGGATGCTGACGGGACTTCGGAAGTCGATCGAACGATGCGCATCTCGCATCAGACTGATCGCGTCCTGCTTCGTCACGTTCGTGTACTGTGCGGTGTAGTTCTTGAAGTTGGGAGACGTGGTCAAATCAATGCCGCCCACCGTGGTATGACCGGTCGGAGCGCCACCATTGAATCCAGTGCTCGTGTCACGAACCACCCAGTACGGGATACCGTACGGATCCGTCTTGTTGGACGAACTCGGGCTCGCCCACGCCTTCGACTCCAGTTCCTCCGCAAGATCAATCAACGCGGAGGTTCGATGCAACTGAACCGTGTCGACAATCTGCGCCGGTTCACTGTTCATCAGCAAATCGGTGCGATACTCTACCGCCCATTTAGTGCGATAGTGACGCCACGGAACCTGCAACTGCACCAACACATTCGGAATGTTCGCACTGTCTGGGTCCAAGACACCAGGGTGAGACGCCTCGTTGTCTCTGTTATTCAGCAGGTTCCGCTGGATCTGATTGCCGCTCTGAACCTCGACGCGATCCTCCTTGAACCACTTGCTGAACACCTCAAGACGCTGCGTGTCCTGACTGATATCCTCGAACTTTCCGCGTCCAAGATCTGCTAGGGCACCATTTAGGACATCCAGAATGTCCTTCGCTTCTAAAACGGCCATGCTAGTCCATCCTTATCATGGACCCAGCGTATTATGTGTCCTCACGCTCGCTAACCGCGTCGAGAATCGCCTTCACCGTCTGCGTGGCTCGCTCTTTAGGCGTCCCACTGACGTTGCGACGACGACTCGGACGACTGATTGCCTGCGACTGTCGCTTCCTTACGCTATTGGTAACTTGCTGGGTAGCAAATTTTTTATGTGCTTCTGGAAAAATTGTTCCCGCTGCCAAGTTGACAGCACGGTTGGGCGACAGGGTGCGGCCTGTGTTCATCCCCCCGTACGCCTGGGCATATGGAGGCATCACCAACTCCCGGTTCGTTAAGTGCGGACCCGGCGGAAGGCTATTCGTCGGACCCACGCCAAACACTTCCTCCCATGCCGGACCAAGTGATTCGATAGCGGCGTCAAAGGTCGCCATCGCTTCCACCTCAGCCTGATGCTGCTGTTGCGAGTACTGCTCGTTCAGATAGCCGTAGATGCGATCAAACTGCTGATGATACATCTCCAACTGACCCTGGAGACCATTGAGCTGATTTTGGTAGTGCGAGTTAATGGCATTCATATGCTCCGTCAACTCGGGGCCAAACTCATCGGGATCCAAGGCTTGCTCGAACGGCTCGAACCTCCAGTATTGAGGCTGGGCTTGTTGGGCTTGCTGGGCTTGTTGGGCTTGTTGGGCTTGCTGGGCTTGCTGCTGCACCTGCTGCTCATGCGCTTCCATCGCCATTTGCAATTCGCGCATGTCATACTGATACATCGACGCATCATCAGTAATGTTGTATTTACTTAATGCGTCTTCACCAAGGTTGCTCTGAATTGCGTATTCTCGCAATTCATCATCAAGTCCTGTGCCAGCGGACTCTGTCTCGCTGGACATAGACGAGTGGATGTCGTCTGTGGGCAGAGCCTCTTCCACTTGAGGCTGGTCTGCCACCTGATCCTCCACGACTTGGTCTGTGGTTTCTTCAGGCATGTCAGTCCTCCGAATTGTAACTAGTAACGATCCTAAAAACAATCTGCGCGGGTTTCCGCACAGTCCTAATGACACACACGGCCCCGTTCTCCCGCCAATGCGTACTGAAGTCTGGGGTTACCTTCCAGCGGTCATCTATTTTCGACAGCACCTGCTGATATCCTTCTTCAAGTAGCCGAAGACACGTACTGACATCCTCAAAGTCCCGGCAGTCTACCTTCCATATCCGGTACAACGACGAACCGTATTTCTTGGGCGAGGCGTTCATCCAGCGGTGAATCCTGTCCTGCAGCGACTTCTTACACGTCGGGATGACGTTCTCTAGGTACGTTCGCTGTAACATGCGAGTGTACCGACGACGCCCGAGCGCCCGACGCTGATGCCATAGATTCATGCCGCCGACAGCCCTCACGCATCGGGGTGCGGATCGCGGTTGTGCTTCTGCGGGTCCGAGTATCCACCGTTACGGTCGAAGAACTTGGTTTCTTCGCAGTATGCCTTCCTGTGCTGTTTACCGGTAAATACTGCTTGACCCTTGCGGTTGAACTCTGTCGGTATTCCTATGTCGCTGGCATGCTTCATCGCACTCTTCCGCTGTATCGGGTTGACCCCCACGCTATCACTCACCTGCGGCCATGTGCTATGACGGCGTGTGGGACCGGTTCCCGCTATCTTCACGCCTCGTTCCTTGCACCACTGACGGTGCCGTTTGCTGATCTTTTTCGGGTTCGTAATCTCGACCTCCACGCCCTCAATCCATACAAACCTACGAGTTTTCCTCGGCATAACTTCTCCTCCTGAGAATTTGTAACGTGTTACAAATCGGCTCCTGACTATGTGTTTTGCGTGGTGTCCGTGACACTTGAGAACGCTTGTCCAGCGGGATCCGTCTGCGGTTGTCGGGGGGGTCCCGAATCCACCCTCGTGTACACATGATCACCCGTATGTGGGTTGCCGGGGCGCTCCTGCACATCCCCGTCCAGAGGCGTGATGATTCTCTTCAGTTCGTGGATACCAGAGAGTTCCGCGACGACCGAGATGTACTCGTTGGCGTCTAAGCCATACCCCTGCTGGGCGAGTGACTCCATCGCTGGCATGATGAAGTTCCCCATGGCACCGCGCAGCTGGAGCAACCGCTCTTGGGGGCTCATGCTGCGGAGGCTATGGGGCTCTATCGAGAAGTTGTAATCGAAAAAGTCCCCCTCGCGGGATGCCGGTGTCCACACATCATGGATTTCTTCGTTTCCAACGGTTCTAGTAATGGGTATGGACACCAGTGGGTCATCCCATAAGTACCACGCCATCTCCTGCACCACTCTCTGAATGAACAGGACCACTTCATCTTGCATGTCCCGCACACGTTCGTTCGCGTTGGCGTTTAGCAGGCGGTCCTGGCCTAGTGTTTCACTATCCGCCCCATACCCGCCCAGTATCTCAAGATTACCCGCGCTGCGGCTGAAGAGCTCTCGGCATCCTTGCATGAAGTTCAAGTTGTTGCCGCTGACGCCCCCAAATGTCCTCTCCATAACGCTGTCAAAGTTGTCCACATCCACTGCGTTTCCGTCGTCCGTTCTATTGATCGACTCCGCATCCTCTTCATCACTCGTCAGTGTTATCGTCTTTTGCCTGCGTGCCTGGTTGGCTAGCTTTCGCAGCAGGGAATTCGTCAGTTCATGCAAATCACTCCACAGAACTGCTGGTGGAAGCGGCTGAATATTGCCGGGTACTTTCGTGAAACCGAGCGTGTGATACGGACCCCTTTCTGGCCCTTCCCACTCAACTACCCGCAAGGGTGGTGCCGCTGGCTGGTCTTTGAGTAAGGTCACGAGCAAATTCTCGGCCGGCAACCACACGTCATACAGCCACGTCCGCTTTTTAAGTGACTCTTTGGTACGCGACTGCGACCCACTGAGTTGACCTGATCGCCCTTGTCCTTGCGGAAACTGCCCGTCCTTTTGTGCTGACTTCGCCATATGGCGTGATTTCCGATTGAACATCCTGCTCCTCTGGATGTAATCGGTGGGCAGTTGATACACGTCCCCCATGTAATCGGCCGACTCCAAGGACTCTGACGAGCTGTCGTAGAAGAACTTGTCAAAGCTCACTGGATCCACAAATGTCTGGTTCGCATCGTGTAGATACCCCTTCACACCCTCCCGTTCTTCCGGCGTGACTCCCATCTTTGCCACACCCATGGAAAACATCGCTTCCAGGACCACCAATTGCAGGGTTTGCCCGAAATTAATCTCCCTCATCTGATGGTTCAGGGCAGCTTGCATGTCCTTCGCCACTCCCCGTAAATGTGCCTGGGGAGTGACGACGAGACATGTCGGGTTTCGCGCAGCTAAGTGGCGTGAATACACGGTCACTGCTTCGTAGAGCAGGTTCAGGTACGTGCGTTTGCGGAGGTTCTTCCCGTAGTTGTGACCGACAAACATCTCCAAATGGGTCATCCGAGTGCTGCGGAATTCTCGCAGGTCCGCACTCGACTGCTCTATGGACGTAAAGAGCTTCTTACGGTCTGATGCATCATTCGGGTTGTACCGCCGCATCCTCATAGCACGTACCTTCCTTTAACGGAGCATGTGCGCCAGACTCTGTCCGCTTCCCACGCCCGCCTTCTTAGGCGAACTCCTGTCCATCTTGGTGTGGCTGCCAGATGCTTTGCGGACGCTCTTGCATTTCGCCTTCACCATCTTTGCAGACTTGTCCTTTGTAGTGGCCTTTTTCATTCGGATCACCTTCTTTCTACCATGAATCCCTGTCCCCTTGCTGAGTCACCTGTCTTCTCAGCCAAGCTGGACTTCCGTGTGGGGGGTTCAACGATGAAACCCTTTTGCCACCGGCATCACGCTTATGGTCTCCATTATTCCTTTCCATAGCAAGCAAAGAAACTAAGGCGGCCGCAATAACACGATCGCCATGGTTCTCGCCCGCGCCCGAGGGGTCTGCGATCTTGCCATCGCTCGCGGTGTGAAATATCTTTCCGCCACGGTCGACATAATCGCACATCTCATTCAGGCAGAGGTCGCTTTTTATTGTAATCAACCCCTGCGATATTCCGCGCTGAAACTCGCTCAGCAGCTGCCGCTTGCTCTCCCTGTTGGTGTGGAACCCAGGTTTTTTTTCCCGCCAGATATTCGGTCGTTTGTTAGGGTCTCGCTTCGGCGTCCGCTCGTACATGCTACGATATCCCGACTCGATCAGCACACGCCCAAACTGTCCCCCTGGCCCCTGGTGCTCCCAGATCATAGTGGCCGGCTTGCTGCCGTCTCTAAACCATATACCCAGCTCCATTGCATACTCTGCCAGTTGCATGGGGAGCATGTCTGGGGTCGCGAACTCTGCCACCTGCTCTCCCAACAGCAAATCCATCACACATAGTACGGAATTTGAGGCCAGGGATCCCCCGGTTCCGGCCGCCACATCCACTCCGATCCCGTAGGTACTGCGGGGCGGCATGTCTTTCCGCGACTTATCTAACGGGCACCACATTCTCAGGCGACCGCGGGTGTTGCTCTGAAAGTACGGCACCCGCGTCTCATATACAAACTCCCCCATGTACACTGGGGGTCGTGTCGCCGGCATGTGATCCGAGATGATCTTGGGATCGAAAAACTGACCACCCGACCCGGAAAAGTCGCAGTCTTGTTCCTGCGCGATGCCTCGCGGCGTGTCCCGCGTGCATTCCTCATCATACCACGGGCTGCGCGTTCTACCGTCTGGTATGTACTCGTAGTCGTCTGGCGGTACGGGATCCGATAGTAGCTCTACCTTAATCCGTCCCTCCGACATACTGGCCTTATACATGCCCCAGTTCTTTTCCGGGTGCATCGTCCAGTGGTATTTCTTCTTGGTGATGCTCCTTTTTGGATCGTGCCACAGTTTTGCGAAATGATTCCCCATGCCGATCGGGGTGCTGTTGATCAGTTTGCAATCGGTCGTAGCGGTAATTCCCGACTCTATTCGGCCCCCATGCTCCACTGTGGCAAATTCATCAAAAAAAATCGCTGTGCGTCGGTCGCCGCGGCCGAAGTTCACATTGGTGGATTCGCCATTGATGATAGACCCTGTCTCGGAGTTGATCAGCTTCAAGAACGACCGGTTGGGGTCTTTCATCCTTTCTTTGGTGATATTCTTGCGAGTTCCCGGCAAGAGCCACTCGGGCTGCCACTGATGAAACTGATCGATCTTGACAAATAGTGCCTTGGGGTTTCCTGGGTCATCCACCAGCGACTCTTTGCTAGATCCCATCAAAAAGCTGAGTTGCTTGCTGCTGAAGTGCCATAACCACTCCAGTGCGACCACACATACCCACGACACCCCCATGTCACGGGACTTCAGCATCATGAGGTCTTTCTTTGAGGAAATGTGGGACAAGATGTCGACCAGCATTTGATCTTGAAAGGCCCGATAGGTGTTAAACGGTACGATCGGGTTGGAGTCCGTTAGTCTCGGGTTGTACGTCCAGCCATATGTATTGACGTAATAGAGTGGGTCCTGCGAACACTTCTCCCACTCCTCCCGTGCTACGACATCACTCTTGTTCCCTCGTTCCACCATCTTCCGTCGATGCTCTGCTCGTAGTCCCGGTGAGTGGGGGATCTCGCCATAGAATGGAAGTTCTTCTACCAGCTTTATTGGAAAGAGTTCGCTCATGCCTTGCCTCGTCATCCTTGAGTGCCTGCTCCAGAACTTCAAACGTCCCTGTGACGCCCCCTTCCGCACCCCGCAACGCGATTTCGGCCATTTGCCCTTTGCTTTTCAGTCCCTTGATCTCGCGGTCTCGAGACTTCTCTTCCGCCGAGACCAGCTGATGGTACTCGTTGGCCGGGGCGTTTTTGAGTGATATGGCGAGTGGTGCGTAGATCATACTTGCCATCATTGCTTTGTAGAATTCTCTCTGGTTCCTCGCATAAAACAGCAGCATATTGAAGCATCCCCAGTCCGGCGCGTCCCATGGATGGACGAGAAAGAGGTTCTTGTACCTGTCGTAGGATCCCGATTTGTCCTGTATGTACTCCACCGGGACATTCTGCAAGTTGAACCACACGAAGCGGATACTGGGCGGCATCGCGGGCATCTCCCCCAGTTGATCTTTGAATTCAAAGCCCTCTGGGTATCGAGTGGGGTCCGACTTCGTGCTCATCGTCTCATAATTGTACCCGTAGTCATTCATCACCTTCTTGAAGAGATGGATGTCCACGTAATCACCGTCCACATGCTTCGCCACCGAATTTACAAAATCCACCCACTTCCCTCGTCTTCGCAACTGCCTTTCAAACTCACTGAAGCCACTGACATACCGCATAAACGCTTTGGCCTTTTTGAAGTCTGGACGCCGTGTGTTAATCAGGCCACTACGTTTCTCTCTGTCATTGATCATGGACAGTCTCCCGGTTACTGGGTATATTCACACGGACGTTAACTGGTCTCAGAAAGGATGTGTTATGCCCAGGATCCCACTAACAACAGAACAGCTCGCGGAGCGGCGCGCTGCCCAGAAGGCACGAAAGCAGAGGCTGAAGGAGGACATAGCTAAAGAGGAAGGTGAAATTTGGAACAAGCTCATGAGCGAGATCTTTTACCGTCAAAAGGAGCTTGGCATTGGTGATTATACTCTTGCGGCACATATCGGGTGCAAATGGGACACTGTTCGGGGGTTTCACAAAGGACTCAGCATGCCCAGTGCCGTCCGGGTTCTGCTGATGATCAAAAAACTAGGCGGTCACGTCCATATTGACTGGCTGCCCGCTTCCAGCATGCCGGAATTAGATCGTCGCAAGTCTCCACGAGGACAGGGCTAATGGAACGCGACCGGAAATACACCGTCACTCGTGCCTGCTGCACTCATGGACATTGCTCGTTGTGTGCCGGTGGAGGTGACAAGCGTAATCGCGAAACGATCGTGGTGTGTACCACGAGTGATCTTTCGGAGGCCGAGGATCAGGTGTCGATATGGGCGAGCTACGACGCCTCGATCACTGACGGGATATGAGCCATATGCTTACCTTTGGGTCCTTGTTTGCGGGTATTCGCGGAATCGATGAAGGTCTGCGCCGGTGCGGCTTGGCGCAACTGTACGCCGCAGAACTGGATCCGAAATGCAATCGCGTCGGACAGAAGCACTTCCCCGGAGAGCGGACATATGAAGACGTTGCCACTGTTTGCGGACCTGGATTGCGACCCGATGTCCTCACAGCCGGGTGGCCCTGCCAAGGAAACAGCGTGGCTGGACGGCGTTCTGGAATGGCTGACGAACGAAGCGGACTGTGGCACGAAGTCGCCCGCATTCTTGCCGAGCAGCGTCCCCAGTGGTTTCTTGGAGAAAACGTCCCCGGAATTTTGTCCGTCAACAACGGACGGGATTGGCTTGCCGTACTCAGGGACCTGGCAAGCCTGGGGTATGGGTTCGCCTACCGCATTCTTGACTCTCAGTGGTTCGGAGTGCCCCAGCGGCGCCGTCGTGTGTTCATTGTCGGACATCTTGGAGACTGGCGACGTGCCGCGGAAGTACTATTTGAGCGCGAAAGCCTGCCGTGGGATCCTGCGCCGAGCCGAGAAACGGGGGCGAGTGTTGCCCAAACAATTAGCCCAAGCGTTACAGGACGTAGCGACTCAAGCGGAGGAAATAACGGAGGATTGAGTGCCTTTGGAGGCAATAACACCTCTGGCGAGATCGACGTGGCAACTGCTGTGAACGCTTCGCCAACGGCCAGTGGGCGGATGGACTTTGAGTCTGAGACGTTTGTTACTCACTCGCTCACGGGCGAGGGGCACGACACTAGTGAGGATGGCACGGGAAGGGGAACGCCGATTGTGCAGAATTGCGGGCAGGGTGTTCGTCGGCTAACTCCGGTTGAATGCTGCCGCCTTCAGGGATTCCCGGACGACTGGCTGGAGGACCTGGGATTAAGCGACTCCGCAAAGTACCGCATGCTCGGAAACAGTGTCACGGTAAGCGTTCTGGAATGGATAGGGACACGACTTCTACGGAACCATAAAGATGAGGCACATACGTAATTTGCAAAACGTCATCATTGTCGGGGCAGCCGCCCTAGTGGTGTTGGCGTTATTGAGCTGCTGAACCACCAAACGACGAGGTAATTATATGAGCGATCAATGGAAGGCAATGCTGACGGCTAAGAGCGATGAATGGGGCGCGTTTTGTCGCGACTGGGTAAAGCAGCAAAGCGATGAGGCAACAGTCGGATACATGAAACAATTAATCGATGGCACTGACGAGTCTAATCCTGAAAACCACCGGATCACTTGCCACTTAGCATTATTCGGATTGGTCAGGTCCCTACTGAGCTTAGAGATGTGCGATACCGATGGACACTAAAACTGTGCTGCTGGTCTTAATTGGCTGGGGCTTTGCGGGTGTCGTGGCGGGGATGTTAATAGGCACGATCATGTGGTCGAACCGTTGATCGTTCCAAGGGGGAGATCGTTGACGTTGCGGAAGAGATACCTGTTGTTTGATTGTGAAGACTTCTACCCTGCTGGTGGAATGGATGACTGCAAAGGCACATCCGACGACTGGGAGAGTTTTTCACCTGGGGATAATTCCCACATTCTCGACATGGACACGGGGATGGTTATGGGGTCAACGTGGAATACTTCCCTGGGAAGTTTTGAGTGGAGCGGTAATTGGAATGAGATAATCGCAAACTGACTTTTAGGAGGAACCATGAGTACAGTAGTGAAAATCGGCGTGGGATGTTTTGTTGGCCTTGTGGTGATCGTGGTGACAGCAATGGCCGCATACCCTCAGTATCGTGTTTACAGCCAGCGACTTGCTGGCGAAGCGCGACTACGGGAGGCTGAGTCATCCCGCAAGATTGCCATTGAGGAAGCCAAGGCCAAGCTGGAGTCGGCCAAGAGTTTGGCTCTGGCAGAAGTCGAACGGGCCAAGGGAGTTGCGGAGGCGAACCAGATAATCGGTGAAAGTTTGAAAGAGAACGAGGCCTATCTCCGCTATCTGTGGATTCAAGGGCTCCAGGATGGCTCCAGTGAGGTGATCTATGTACCCACCGAGGCCAACCTGCCGATCCTGGAAGCTGGCCGGAAGATAAAACTTCCTGCAGCACAAGACTGATAGTAGAGCCTTGGTGGAGACATCGGTTTGGTACATCGTTAAGGGGAACCCTCAACTCTCCCTATGTTATGTCTCTACCAAGGCGAGTCTTTTAGGAGGAAACCAAATGAAAACGATTCGATTGTGTAAAGGTAGAGGCGACGAGGGGACATCGCATTGTGTGATGGCGGCGACAAGCATTGTTGCCGGTGAGGACTTCAGCGATAAGCCGTCCTGCGTCTGCCCGACGATCACAAAAGCCCTGATCCTGACCAACGACCGATGTCCTACGGACGAGATCCGTGAACGATTGCTAGGGCATTTACCGTGGCTAATCATCGGCACGAAGGGACCAACTGAGGTGATGGTCGAACGGGCACAACTGTTTGCAGGGTATGCTGCTGATGCTGCTGGGTCTGCTGCTAATGCTGATACTTGGGCTGCTAATGCTAATGCTTATGCTGCTTGTGCTGATGCTGCTGCTAAGGCTGCTGCTAAGGCTGCTGCTTGGGATGCTGCTGATGCTGCTGGGTCTGCTGCGTTCATTGATTTTCTGGAGCAGAAGATCATCCCCGTACACACCACGATGCCAGTGGAGCCTGGGTATCGCCTGGAGTGCTTGGTGACGGGAGAAGTGAAATGACGAGCCACGATAAGGACGACGCCCGGTACTCCGCCCTAGTCGAGCGTGTCCGCGAAATGCGGGCAGCTCAAAAGGAATATTTCCGGGAGCGGTCGCCCCAGTGGCTCAACCAGAGCAAGCAGCTGGAGAGGCAGGTGGACCGGATGTTGAGTGACCTTGAGAACAGGCAAAAAAACCTCTTTGACTGACCAAATCAGCCGACCACTACATGACAGCAGAGGGATACCCGCTGGGCACGCAGTGCTGGTACATGTCTGTCGCATATCGCAGCCGTGGAAAAAATCGCATTTGCGGTAATACGCAGGAAGACACCCTGCACGCGGTAATCGACTGGTTTAAAGAAAGGCTGGACGACCACGAGGAGTAGGAACATGTTACTAATAGACCAAAACATACACATTGAAGGAGCAAAAGTTAGATTTCCATGATCAAGACATATCGAGAAGAAATCGTTGCCGCCGTATGCACACTGTTGCTGTTGTGCATACCAGTATTCGCATTCCCCCCACGCGGCTCATTCGGTGTGCGCGAAACGCATGTTGCCGCCTGCTACTACTATCAGGGGATCATGGACCGCGACCATATTGTCATAGACATTCAATGGAAGGCCCCTCGCGGAGCCCGTATGGTGCTTACTGCCTACACCAAAAAGCCCGGTGGTGGCTGGGTGCAGGCACTCACAGCCCCCGTCGTCGTCACAGGCACGGGAACCTGGAAGCAAACCTCTTGGAACACCACCAGATTCTTTTCCCTCATCCCCGACCCCGATGACCCCCCAGATCCGATTCCCGCGTACGGATGGCGGGTTGAGCTACGATCCGCCGGCGGACTACTCGCGACAACCGCCGCGGGTGACGCACACTGGGTCCCATAACCAGAGACGAGAGAAGCGAGGCCGATGATGGCGATAGTAACCATTGAGGACAGCGACCGGCACCAGCGAATTGGACCCTATGAGGTGGCAGTGAAAGCCCGTGGAGATCACTGTATGGACTTCACTGTCTACAAGATGTATGTGGGTACTGGTGAAGTCGATGAGCAGGTTGCAGACGGGCACGTCAAGTGGGACCACTGTGCTAACGTGAACTACGCTTACGACGCTGGCAACGTCGCAATGATCCACTTCTGCGAGGTCGAGCAGATGCGGGAGTACCATGA